>Ga0172373_10002288_pt1 | contig 29622 bp, 18 predicted proteins | sample Lak10m_2_FD_114546 | JGI IMG/M metagenome (GOLD analysis project Ga0172373, IMG submission 114546) | Freshwater microbial communities from Kabuno Bay, South-Kivu, Congo - kab_092012_10m | ecosystem: Environmental > Aquatic > Freshwater > Lake | place: Democratic Republic of the Congo...
CGCAGAGGGCAGAACTCGGGCTGGAAAGCCCGAGCTACGGAGAGGATCACCCGCGGACTCCCGTCCGCGGCTCGCCAAACTGTCCACGCAATCCTCCCCTCGCCCCCGTGAAACGGGGGAGAGGGGTCGGGGGTGAGGGGGCTAGTCACCCTGGAAAGCTGCCGTTCAGGCGGTCAAAATCGCACCACGCTGTGCTCGGGCTGGAAAGCCCGAGCTACGGAATCGCCACCAGCGATTCCTCGTGCTCGTGCTCGAACACCGAACACCGCCCTTCGCGGCTTCGCAGCTTCGCGTGAGACCAACCGCCCCCCCCGGCGCCGTCGGCGTTCACGCTGCAGGCTCCTGATGCCATGTCGGTTGTCAGAGTTTTCCGGAAGGCTGTTTTGCGTTAGCATTCTGCGGTCTGTTCCCTCTGTTTGACTGGACATCAGCTGCATATGCGATTTCCCGGTGCTTCACTGCTGCGACGACTGCTCAGCGATTACGGCATGGTGCTGGTACTGCTGCTGCTGATCGCTGTGATCAGTCTGTTGACTTTGAAACCGCAAAGCCTGACCGGGCGAGAGGCAGGAGCGGCTACTGCCGTCGAGATCCTGGCCGCCTTCGGTCAAAGTGCAGTGGTGGCAATTGCCGTACCGGCGGGTGCGGATGACCGTCAGTTTCTGGCGGCGGTGCAGGCAGGAGTGCAGGGTGGTGGTGGTCAGGTGGTGGGCGCCATCGCGGGGGCTCCTGCACAGGCGCGTCAAATGCTGCAGCAGGCCGCCGCCGCTGGCCATTCGATCAATGCACTGGCCGTCACCGGTAAGTCGCAGCAGTGGCCTGTCCTGGCGGATGTGCTGAAGGACGGCGGGGTCCGATGTTTCGTTCCGCAGACTCGCCTGTGGCCCGACTTCCTGAAATCCGGCAATTTGCTGGGGGTAGCCAATCAGACCGCCATCTACGCAATTATCGCCGTGGGGATGACCATGGTGATTATTCTGCGGGAGATTGATCTGAGCGTCGGCTCGATCGTGGCATTGTCCTCAGTGACTGCGGCCGTATTTCTGCGTGACGTGGGTGGCGGCGCAAGTGCCGGTTCCGGCGCGCTCGCGATGGCCTGCCTGCTGGCGGTACTGGTTGCGGCGGCGGCAGGAGCAGTGAACGGGCTGCTGGTAACGACTGCTCGACTGCCATCCTTTATCGCGACCTTGGCCATGATGCTGATCGCGCGAGGCCTGGCTCAAAGAATCACCAGTCAGGAATCCATCGGAGACACCTGGTTGCCTCCCGCTTTTAAAACCCTTGGGGGAGGCAGTCCGGGCGGACTGCCGAACCCTGTCTGGATCATGATTGTGCTGTACGCCGTGGCTCATTTCGTGATGAGCCGCACAGCGTTTGGCAGAAAGCTGTATGCCATCGGAGGTAACCCGGAAGCCGCTCGACTTTGCGGAATCCGGCTGCAGGCCCTGAAGTTTGCGGTGTTCACCATCAGTGGCGGTCTGGCGGGACTGGGCGGGCTGCTGCTGTCATCGCGTCTGAATTGCGGGGACCCGAAATACGGCGACATGTATGAGTTGGAGGTGATTGCAGCGGCGGTCGTTGGCGGTACATCGCTGATGGGCGGCGAAGGGCGAATGCTGGGAACGCTGATTGGCGCATTTATCATTGCCGTCATCCGCAACGGCATGAATCTGCTGGGGGTGGAATCTTCAGGCCAAAGTATCGTGCTGGGTGCAGTACTGGCCGGAGCGGTATTGATCGATCAGCTGAAACGTCGCTGGCAGTCAGAGCGGTGACAGCCGAGCTGAGCGGTGTCAACAAAAATCGAATCCGAATTTCACTCTGGCAAAAAGTGGCACTGAATCTGCAGAGATGTTGCGAAAAAGCAGCGCGGAAACGTCGTGATCAGGCTGCCTTTTTGACCTTTTGCTGGGTGTTTTTGGCAGCGTCATCGCGAGCTGCTGCGTCATCAGCCGCCCCGGCGTTTTCACGAATCACCTTCACTGGTTCCATCGACGCCGGCTGATGCTTCGCAACCAGAGTCAGCACAGGCGGCAGCAGCAGCAGCGAAACAACGAGACAGCAGGCCACCCCGATTGCCAGCAGCACACCGATACTAAACAGTCCCGCGTGCGAGGACACCAGCAGTCCCGAGAAGCCGGCGATCGACGTCAGTGATGTGACGATGACACTGCTCAGTGTATCCGAGGATGGCAGGTAACCTTCTTTGCCGGCAGCAATCTGACGACGGCAGTCGGCGACGAGGTAGATCCCGTTATCAACACCGATGGCAAACACCAGCGGCAGCGCGATCAGATTCATCGGGTTTAACTGCAGCCCCAGCAGCTGCAGGACACCCAGCAGCACGGCACCACCGGCAAGTGCCGGCAGCAAAGTCAGCACAGTATCCCGCAGGTTGCGGAAATCGAGCACTGCAGCGATGAACGTCGCCAGACCGACACAGATCATCACGGCCAGACCGGGGTCCAGAGTACCGGTCCTCTGAAACAGTGTGTAACCGATAAAAGCAGCGACGCCAACAGGCGGAATCACAGTCAGCAGCTTCTGCCCCGGACGCAGGTAATTGAAGAGCAGAATCAGAAAGATGACGGACAGCGCATAAAGACCGATGGAAGCCCAGGTGGCGTCCATCCGGCCGGCAGATTCATAGACCTGCACCGGTGCTCCCGTAACGCTGGGATCCACTGTTCGCAGCTCGCGAACAAAACGATCCATTTCAGGCCCATTCCAGACATTGTCTTTCGGGTAGATTCTCAAGGCCCACTGCTGTTTGCCATCGGCGTCGATTTTCAGAAAACGCGATTTCAGTTCCCTGGGCAGGTCGCGCAGGTCTACGGGGTCGAAGCGATCGGCTGCGGCAATCTCCTGATACTCGCCCAGCAGCCAGCGCACCGTCATCGTATTCCAGGCCGTCAGAATTGCTGCGGATTCGCGAGCGGGAGTTTTAGAAAGGTCATTAAGAAACTGATCAAGACTGGCGGCCGCAGCTTTGGCACGCGGATGATCCGACTTTTTCAGTGCGGCATAAAGAGCATCTGACTGACGTCCGGTTTCGAGGTAACTGCCTTCCCGCAGACTCGCGCTTGCCGTCGGCAAACTGGCAGCCTGCTGCTGCAGGGACTGCAGCAGCTGCATGGTTCCGCCACTGGGCTGTTCCGGCAGTTTGCTGGCGGCATCGCTGACTCGCCCTACCGAAGAAAGCTTCAAAAACCTGCTGCGCAGCTGCATCGCCTGTTCCCATGAACCAGCGATCGAAACAGCATGCAGTACGGTTTCTGTATTGGCTGCATCAAGAGCTCGCTCCGCCAGCACAGACTCGGCCTGCTGATCCTGCAGTTCCAGCAGATTCGGGTTGTAACTGACTCGCGACTGCAGGCGACCATCCGACCAGCGAAATGCCTGCGAGGAAAACAGCAGAACGACCACCACGGCCCCGGCAGCAGCGGGTATCGGCCACGCGGTGAGCCAGCCGGCAAGCTTCGCAGCGGGTATCGGCTCCGGCAGCTGTTCAACGTCCACATCGTGGTCCGAAATGGCAATCAGTGCGGGCAGAAACCAGAACACGGATGCAGCACACAACACTGCTCCCATGGCAGCAATCAAACCCAGTTCGGCGACTCCGGGGAATCCGGTCAGCAGTGCCGTGGAGAACGCGAGTGCAGCAGTGGCTGCGGAGATCAGGATTCCGCCGCCGGTTGTTTCCGCCGCTTCCCGGAGTGCAGCCGGCAGTTCATACAGTTCCTGCCGCAGTGCCAGATACCGATGGATGAAGGACACCGAGAAATCGATACTTAATCCGATCAGGAAGATGGCAAAGCAGATACTGACGATGTTGACCGATCCCACAACCGCCGTGGCCGCTCCAAACGTCCAGCAAAGCGAAACCAGCAGCGTCATCAGTGCCAGCATCGGGTGACGCATGCCGCGGAAGACAACAAACAGTACGGTTCCAACCAGCAGTGCCGCCAGCAGTCCCGCATTCCGAATGTCGATCGACGTCGATCGCAGCTCGTCATGCTCAAGTGCCGGCATCCCTGTCAAAGACACCTTCAGATCAGCAGAATCTGTCCGCGCTGAACTCTCAGCTTCCTGAGCCAGCGTTCTGAGCCGGGCCAGCGATGATTCCTGTTTTTTCGCCTGCGCCGCATTCTGATCCTGCGTGAGACAGACGAGCAGTACCCCGACTGTTCCCTCACTGTTGATCATCCAGGACAGCGCACCATCAGACAGTTTTTGATCCGAAGCCACTGTCATCAGTTCAGGCAGTGGCGGCTTAAAAGTCGTTTGCTCTGCACGACCACTGGCCAGTGCATTGTGCATATAGGAAGACAGGCTGTCGGCAAACCGTTCGGCCGAAATCCAGGTGGCTTCAGGCACCATTCCGTCCGCCTGACCGCGACGAATCTGACTCAGCAGCGTCTCGGCCAGTTTTTCTGAACGAATCAGGTCCCAGTTCTGCTGCCGGACAACGCGATCATAGGTCTGCAGTCGAGCGGCTGTCTTGCGGATCTCGTCATCGGTGAGAAACTGCAGTGCCTTCCGCCGCATGGCGGTCAGATCGACTCGCGAAAGCACGTTTTCAAAGTGCTCGGGCTCCCGCTTCAGTTTTTCGCCCAGCTCGTCAATTACGCTGCGAATCAGACGCACATTGGGGGCAGGGTTTTGCACCACGACCATCAAATCGGCCGCACTGCCAAAAGTATCCGAGTACTGTTGCCAGTTGCGGCTGAATCGAGCTTCACTCTGGGTCAGCTGCGAACGGCTCGTGTGAACTTCCAGATGGGTAACCGAGTAGCCAACGCAGGCACAGGCCGCCAGCAGCCCCAGCCACAGCATCAGTCTGGGACGAGCGCACGCAACGGAAGCCACCCAGCCGGCAAGCCTTGCCGGCAGTGGTCGCGATGTTCCGTTTTCTGAGGGCCGACCCATGACCATCCCTGGCCAGGAAACTGCAATTCGGGCAATGCTCGATCGGAACCCTGCAGCAGATTCCGCCGAAACCCACGCTGAGCCGCTGGTTCCGCAGTGCGCACAAAGACAGCACTTACGGCACGACCGCTCGTAATCGAAACATCGGCATCCCTGTGCAGGTGGCTGGAGCGAAACTGAGAATTGAGCATTTGCCACCGGCAAACTTGAACTTCTGACAGCAGTTTCCGGCCAAATTTCATACTCTGGGGAATGCCCGCCCAGCACAGACATTCCGGTTGCCGAAACGCTGAAGGCTGCACATTTTTCCAGCAGAAGTTCACTATGCAGAAACTCGCGGAACCACAACTGCAGGCCAGGGTACTGACCGCCCGCGGCCCCGGAGCGGTCGCCGTCATCCGGCTGCAGGGGTCGCCGCTGGAATCAGGGGATCCCTTTCAGTCATTTACTCGCCCCGACAACCTGCGGCCACAAGACGCTGCTGTCGGCCGAATTCTTTACGGTCGCTGGAACGGTGAAGACCTCGTCATTGTACGGACACACCTGCAGCGCTGGGAGATACAATGCCATGGCGGAAGCGTGGCGGTTGAGCGAATTCTGCGGGACCTGCAGTCAGCCGGAGCCAGCCTTGACAACCCGGACTCACCAGCCGGTGCCGCCATCCCGAGGGCAAACTGTTCCGTGGAAGATCGAAGCGAAGCACTGATCAGCCAGGCACTGCAGCTCTGCCGGACGCGTCAGGCAGCCGCTCGCATCCTGCAGCAGGCTGACGGACGGCAGGTGCAGCTGTTGCGACAGCTCGAAGCCGGCGATGCCATCACCCACGAGCAGTCAAAGCTCTGGCTGCCCTACACGAGGGCGCTGCTGCATGGCTTTCGGGTGCTGCTGACGGGAGAACCGAATGCTGGAAAATCATCCCTGCTGAACGCTCTGTGTGGTCGGCAGCGTGCTATCGTGTCGGCCATCCCCGGCACCACGCGGGACCTGCTGGACGCCGAAACGGTGGTGGATGGCTGGATCATGCAGTTTCGGGATTCGGCCGGGATTCGTGACGACGCAACATCTGCAATCGAAGCCGACGGCATTGAAAAATCTCTCACCGCCACCGGCGATGTCAGCCTGATCTGCTGCGTAGCAGGTCTGCAACCGGTGCCACAGCGGCTGCTGCAGGCCCTGACAACAGCAGACCGCCCCGTGCTGCTGGTTCAGAATAAACTTGATTTGCTCACAGGCTCCAGTGCCCCAGTGTCTCTGCAAACGATGGGGCCGCCGTTTGCAGATCAAGTGCAGGTGTCGGCACTGACTGGTACCGGACTGGATGATCTGCGACAGCGCATGCTGCAACTGCTGATACCTGCCACCCCGCCCGCGGAACTTGCCCTGCCATTGTCAGCAGCTATCTGAAGCGGCAGGCGCATTACAAATCCGCGTCAACCACAGTCAAATCTCAACCGTACTGCCCGGAGCCATCACCAGCGGCCGCGCCGTCGTCTGCTGACGCACCTGCAGAGACCACTGCTCAATGTCCTGATCAATCAGCGGGAAGGTTGAGAAATGGCAGGGAATCGCAATCTGCGGCTGCAGCAGTCGAATGGCAGCCAGCGAGTCTTCCGGACCCATCGTATAGTTGTCTCCCACCGGCAGAATGGCAGCCTTCAGCCCCACGGCCCCGATCAGCGACATATCCGAAAACAACGCCGTATCACCTGCGTGGTACAAATTGCCTTCCGCAGTTTTGAACAGCAGCCCCGCGGGACTGCCACCGCACGAACCATCAGGCAGCACTGAACCGTGATGAGCAATTGTCAGCTTCAGAGTTCCGAAAGGGAACTTATGACTGCCTCCCAGATGCATGTCGTGAGTGCGGGCGACTCCCTGTCGTTTCAGCCACAAACAGATTTCGTGGTTTGAAATTACCAGTGCGTTTGTCCGCCGAGCAATCTCGACAGTATCCCCCACATGATCGCCGTGCCCGTGCGACACCACGATGTAATCGGCCTGCACCTCATCGACCGATGTGACGTTGACCGGATTACCGGTCAGAAACGGATCAATCAGAATCCGCTGTCCGGCAATTTCCAGAGCAAACGCGCTGTGGCCATAGAAAGTCAGCTTCATCGAAAGCACCTTTGCAACAGAGCAGTAACGGGGAACCTGCCGACCGACGGCCGGTTAAATTCCGAGGTGAGCCTGCATGTTCTTCTTGTACGCTTCAACACCCGGCTGACCGTATGGATTTGTGCCAACCAGGCGTCCTTCCACAACGGTGGCCAGCATCAGCATCTGGAACAGCTGACCCAGTGAATGTTCATTGAGTCCTGGCAGCAGCAGGTCTGCAGTTGGTCGGCCGCATTCGGCGTATGCCTGATTTGTACCCGCGACTGCAGCATCCAGGATGCGCGGCAGGGAAGTGCCTGCAAGCTGGTTCAGCCGATCCTGATCGAGCCGGTGGGCAGCGACAGTCAGAGGTGCCAGAGCCGGCGGTCCAGGGAGCAGATTTGTGATCAGCTTGTCGCGTCTGCCTTCCTGATGCTGCTGACCGCGACTGTGCAGATCGCGAGTATTGACGACGGTCAGCGGTGTGGCACCGCGTTCGTGTTTGCCAAGGCTTTCGCTGAGCAACTGATCGTACCACAGACCAACAGCTTCCAGACGGCTGCCCCACGTTGACAGAACACGGCAGTGCAGTCCATGATCAGCCTCGAACGCATGGCAGACAGCCACGAAGTGCAGCACCATATTTTCTGCAAATGGAGCCCGACGGAAGTGATCAGTCATGTCAGCAGCCCCCTGCAGCAGAGCCCGAATATTCAGCCCGGCGGTGACCGCTGGCAGCAGCCCGACCGCCGTCAGCACTGAAAAGCGACCACCGATCCCGTCAGGAATGGAGAATACATCGCGGTAGCCGGCTGCTTCTGACAGGCTTCGAAGCCGCCCCGACTCGCCTGTGACCGGAACAATGAGATCTTGCTCATGCCCCGGAAATCTGCGCTCCACAAAATCTCGGAAGGCACGAAAAGCCACAGCCGGCTCAAGAGTTCCGCCGGACTTGCTGATACTGATGACGGCAGTCCGCCCCTCAGCGGAGTCGGGACTGGCGGCAGCCCGCCGGTCCAGCAAAGACAGCAGTTCCTGCTGCCGATCGGAATCCACGTTCCAGCCGTCGAAATACAGTCGCGGGGCTCCGTCGCGTTCAACGCGTGACAATTCGTTCCAGCAGGCGGGCCGCAACGCCTCAAACATGGCTCGCATACCCATGTACGAGCCGCCGATGCCAAGAACAACCAAAGAATCCGCATGCTGCTGCAGACGCTTGCCCGTGGCTTCCAGTCGTGCCACGAGGCTGCTGCCGCGGCTGGCCTGCAGATCCGCCAGCAGCTCTTCAGGCCACTGAATAAACCCGGCATCCAGCGGCTGGCGGTCGAGCGGAATCTGCTGACCGCCCTGCCACAGATCGACATCGTTCAGGGATTCGTCACGAGCGGCTTCCAGGGCCTGCTGTAAGCCGTCCAGACGTCCGGGTCGCAGCAGGCGAAGTGCAGCATCCGGCCGATACGAAAGAGTGGCCATGGTCATAGGTAACGCTTCGAAAAAACTTCACTGCAGTCGAAAAAAACTCTGACATGTCGGGCAGATAATAACGAATCCTCGCCGCAACAGCAGTCGGCATCACAGGCCGGATTCGCAGATTCCCGAGGCTGCGCTGCCTGTGGCTTCCCAGTCGCACCCGCTGCGGTTGCAACACGCTCCTCAGACCACTAATCTTCACCGCACAACACGTACAGGCACTTGACAAACAAGACCTCTGAATTGAAGGAACGTGGCAGCCGACGACACTCCCAATGGCTGCCGCAGCAGCACATATGGAATGGCAGGCCTGGTTCACAATCGCGGTTACTTTGGTCACGCTGGTGGCACTGGCTTTCGATCGCCCGGCGGACCTTGTGTTCATGGGCGCGCTCGTTGTGCTGACACTGGCGGGTGTCGTGGATTTCAAGTCGGCTTTCGAGGGTTTCATCAGTCCTTCACTGCTGATGGTGGCAGCGCTGTTCATTGTCACCTCGGGGCTGAAGGAAACCGGCGTCGTCGATTACGTGGGTGCCAGGGTGCTGGGGCCTGTGCGTTCCGAATTCGGCGGCCTCGTCGCTCTGATCTTCTTCGCCATCGCCGTTTCAGCCTTCATGAACAACACGCCAATCGTGGCCATGCTGATCCCCGTGGTGCTCAAGTGGTGCCGCAAGAATCACGTCGCCCCCTCCAGGCTGCTCATTCCTCTCTCATTTGCGACCATTCTGGGCGGCTGCTGTTCGCGTATCGGCACCAGCACGAACCTGGTTGTCGACGGGCTGATGAAAAAGTCGGGCCTGCCCGGACTGGATGAGATGGGATTTTTTGAAATCGGCTACGCCGGATTTCCCTGCGCCATCGTCGGCAGCATCTACCTGCTCACGTTCGGCCGTCTGCTGCTGCCCGCTCGCAAGGAACTGCTGCAGCAATTCGGTGAATCGATGCGCGAATACCTGGTAGAACTCAAGGTGGCACCGGGCTGCCGGCTCATCGGCCAGACGATTGAAGCGGCCGGCCTGCGAGGACTGCCGGGCCTGTTCCTGGCTGAAGTCGATCGCCGCGGCTCAGTCATCACTCCCGTCAGCCCCGACACGGTACTGGAACAGGATGATCGCCTGGTTTTCACCGGCATTGTGGACACGATTGTCGATCTGAAAAATATTCCCGGACTGGAGCCAGTGGCCGACGGCACAGACTCCGCATGGAATGCAGCACGTCAGCGTCGACTGTGTGAAGCCGTCGTCAGCCGCTCATCACCGCTGATTGGCCAGACCGTCCGCGAATCCCAGTTTCGCTCGCACTACAACGCTGCCATTGTGGCGATTCACCGCAATGGCGAGCGAGTCACCACGAAGATCGGCGACGTCAGCCTTGAAGCTGGCGACACTCTGCTGCTGCAAACAGGTGCCAATTTCACACAGGCTCACCGCAACAACCCCGACTTCTACCTCGTCAGTGACGTCGATGGTTTTCAGGTTGTGAGGCAGGAACGCTGGTGGATCGCCGTGGGCATTTTCGTCGCCCTGCTGGCAGCAATGGTGCTGCTGCCAGGAGACCGCGCGACTCTGGCAGCCTTTTTGGCCGGTGGCCTGATGGTACTGACCCGCTGCATGTCCACAGGCGACGGTCGCCAGGCGGTGGAATGGCCCGTACTGATCGCTATCGGAGCCTCGTTCGGACTGGGCACGGCCCTGGATAAATCGGGTGCCGCCCAATTTCTCGCCCGGCAACTTATCGAACTGACGCAGCCCTTTGGCCCCATCGCTGCTCTGGCTGCCATCTACGCAGCCACCATGATTCTGAACGAGCTGATCACAAACAACGGCGCCGCGGCCATTGCCTTTCCCTTCTGCCTGCAGGCAGCCGCCCTGTCCGGCACTCACCCGCGTCCCTTCGTGATGGCCGTGGCACTGGCATCTTCCTTTGCTTTCGCCTCACCAGTCGGCTACCAGACCCACATGATGGTGTTTGGGCCAGGGGGCTATCGCTTCAGTGATTTCGTACGTTCCGGCGTACCCCTCAATCTGCTGATGATGGTGGTCAGCGTGATTCTGATCCCGATCATCTGGCCGTTCGCGCCCGCTCCCGCCACGCCAGCCCAGCCACCTGCCATCAACGCCTCGGCTGAAACTCTGCCTGAGCAGCCGGGCCAGAGTGTCGAGCCGGTTGAACAGCCCCAGTTCCTGGCCCGTTCCACGACTGGACATCTGCAACACCTCCGGCCCGAATAACGTTGCCGTCGGTGGCCACTGCAGCAGCCTGGCGAACTCGATCCCGACCATTTCCGGGCTGCGCAGACTCACCGGACAGCTCTGCCAGCAGCAGCCTTGATCGCTCAGCGGTCTGCCGATCCGGATGTTCGCTCAGCGCCTGCTGCAGCCACTGCACAGCATCCTCATCTCGAGACTGCTCGTGCAGAATCCAGGCGACGTTATAGCAGCCGGCAGAACGTCCGACTGCAAACGTCAGATGCGGTAAAGCATCCTGTACGCGACCTGCCCGGACCATCGCAATGCCGACTTCGTAACGAGCATTCTGGTCCGTGGGGGCAAGGCTGCAGACGCGTTCGCAGGCAGCCAGACATTCAGACCAGTTCTCTTCCGACATGTGCAGTCGCATTAACTGCAGCTGAACATCAACATTCTGCGGATGTGCTGTCGCAGCACTTTGCAGCACAGTCAAAGCCTGCTCACTGCGCCCCGTGGCTTCCTCAACGCGAGCGATCCCGAGCTGTGGCTGGACGCTGCTCGGATAAGCAATCGACAGCTCACGGTAGGTTTTCATGGCCTCGGCGTACTGCTCGTTATCTTCCTGATACAGAGCCCATGCCAGCAGATTTTTCTCGGTATTCTTCCCGAACATCCGCTGAGCTTCGCGAAACTCAGGACTCAGCTGCGATGTGGCGGATCTGCGAAAAGAGAACCAGCGCGATCCCCCGGACGACTTATCCCCACCAACCAGCGCACAACCGGAAAGCAGACAGCATGAAAGCAGCAGACAACATTTGACGATCAGCCGCCTCGACATAAACACACCTGTCTCCCGTGGATCTGCAGCGCAGCCCGGAAAATGCCGACAACTCGACACTCTCCCTCGAGGTCATCGAACGCCGCATTCACGACACAGCAGGAAAAGTCAGCCTGACCGTACGAGCCCGCACACCCCAGCGATACCAGTTACGGCCAAAACGGCCGCTTGCACTCAAACGCGGCAGAATCCGCTGGCCCAAATCCCTGCACAAACTACCTTGGGGAGACGGCTCCGCCACCCGTCATGATGCCGCCGGACGAACCACCGAAGCTGGTGCCAAGCTGATTTCCGGCGCCGCCACCACCACCACCACCGGTCCCGCCGCCGGCTCCGCCACGACCGCCACCGGAAAATCCGCCACCACCTCCGCCACTGCCGATTCGCGGTACCGGGGTGCTCTGCAAATACTGCTGAGCAATGCTGGCAACTTCTGCTGCCGGCCTGCCAATTTCTTCGCAGGAACGAATTGTGATATCGGCGGGCGTCTGGCCGGGACTCATCGACGCGGCCACTTCCGCCACCGATGCCCTGCGGATCTCATCACCATCAGGACTGTGTGTCGCCTGCACATAAACATTGCGGCGCTGCGGCGGCACAGTGAATAAAATGTACTCGAGCTGCAAACGGCCTGCCGTATTCAGAGACTGAGTATCCTGATCAAAGTGACGATCGTACAGCGTCGTCTGATCCTGCCAGCCAAGTGCGGTCTGAGTATCGATCATGCGATGCACAGCAGCGTTGTCCTGAGCAGCGTACGGGTGCGGCCAATAATGCTGAGAATGATAGACATGGGTCAGTTGCTGCCTGGGGGCCGTTGAACGCGGAGCCACCGGCCACATTTTGCCCTTCCAGCGACTCTGCCGAACACCAGGCGGCAATTCTCCCTTTTGGGCCCACCAGGCGTCAGAACCCGGCTTGTGTCGACTGGTCGGGTCGTCACGCTGGAATATTCCACTGGTCATACAACCGGACAGCAGTCCCGTGAGAACAAGCAGCGGCAGCGTTCTGAAAAGCATGACTGGCAACCCGGGCAGGAGGGCAGTTTCGATATGAACACGGGGATCGCTTTCACAGTGCATGCAGCACCAGCAACGGCGCATTCCCCACATTCATATCGGTGAACACGAACGGCATGGGCAGTGAAAACGCTGCAGGCGGAAAACCTCGCCAATCAGGAAATGTCCCGCCAAAGCCAGCAAACACCCCAAACCGCCCCTCCAGCCCTCCAAACAGCCGTTATTTGCAGCCGCAGCACCATTCGCAGAACCGATCCAGTCCGCACAGACCGACTTTTGACGGCATGTTGCCGAATTTCAACGCCCCAACCGTCGGCTTTCGCAACGACAGCGAAAGAGTCTGGGGAAAGATTGATATATTCGCCGAACAGGCAAACGGCACAGAACAGGCAATTCGGCACAACAGAACAGGTGACGGTGTGATTCGGAGGCATCAATGCCATCTTTGCTGACCGCATCAGGGCGCAGCTTTACCACCAGAGAGGCACCTCTGCTGGTTCCGCTGTACGACCAGCGGTTCGGGCCCTGGCAAATTGCCGGCGACGGATCGTTTGTTTGTGGAGCGGCCAAAACCGCCGACATCAGCATTCAGCAGGCCTCAATTCAGCAGCAGCACTGTCGGTTCGACTATCAGGATGGCCGGCTGACCGTCGTCAGGCTGGAAGGGCGTGTCTGGGTCAATGAAGTCCCCCTGCACGGTGACGCCCTGCTGGAACCGGATGATGTCATCAGTCTGGGCAGCTGGACGATGCGAGTCCTGACGTCTGATCCTCTGCGTCCAGCAGTTTCTTCCGACGATGGCAGCATGCGACGCGCTGTTCTGCTGGGTGCAGCAGGACCGTCTGTAATTTTTACCGGTGGAACCGATCGGCGATTCCGTGATGCCTTCCCTCGCGTCAGCGGGGAATCTCCTGCCGTGGAACGACAGCGCGGCTATTCGCCGGCTGACGCAGTCTCCGACGTCGCAGCGGCACGTGTAAGCCAGTTGCTGGAGCGTGAAGCCGAGATATCTCGCAGGGAACAGCGTCTAAAAGCCGAAGAGCTGCGTCTTGCCGAACTGCTGGCAGAGCTCGAACAGGCTCGGGCTGATTTGACGCACGAGCAGCAGCAGCATGAGCAGGCGGCTCAAACGATGGCCGAGGCCGCCGCCATTCGTCTGGACGCCGAGTCCATGCGGCAGAGCCTGCAGCGTGAACGTCAGGAACTGACGGAACTGACCGAACAGGTGCAGCAGCAGCGTGCTCAGCTGACACAGGCACTTGCTCTGCAGCAGCAAGTCAGCCTGCAGGCACAGCAGCAGGTGCAGCAGCGGCAGGCCGAACTGGAAACGCGACAGGCAGAACTCAACAGCCAGCAGCTGCTGATCGAACGCCAGCAGCAAAACAGCCTGCTCACACAGCAGCAGGTGCAGCAGCGGCAGGCTGAACTGGAAACTCAGCAGGCAGAACTCAACAGCCAGCAGCAGTTGCTGGCGGATCGCCATCAGTCGCTGCAGGCTCGCGAGACATCGCTGGACGATCGTGCGCGTCGCATTCAGCAGGCCTCAATGGCTCGCTCGACCCTCGATGCTTCGCAGTTGCACCAGGTGACCCGACAGGAAGCTCGCGCCGCGGAACTTGCAGAACGCGAACTTGAGCTGGCGGAACGCGTTGCGGCGGTCTGCGGCTGGCGTCGTCGCCAGGCTGCTTTTTTGACAGCAAAACAAGCCGAACTGGACGCTGTCGGACACGACTTGCGGCAGCAGAAGTCGGCTCTGCGACTCAGATCGCGAGAGCTGGATGCTCAGGTGGCTGCTAACGAGCAAAAAGTTGCAGCAGCCTCCGTTCAGTCGTCTGTATGGCAGCGTCGGGAATCTGAACTCCAGACAGAACTGCGGGAAGCACAGCAGCAGCAACAATTGCTCTCGCAGCAACTCACCGCTGCACTGACCACATGCGAACAGCTGCGAAACTCCAGCAAGTCCCTGCAGGAATTCCAAAGTACTGTCCGGGAACGTGACCAGCAGCTGCTGGAACTGCAGCAACAGCTGCATGCCGTGACAGCTTCAGTGGCAGAGCGCGACATTTTGATTCAGGACCTGCATCAGCAACTTTTAACAGTGCTGGCAGAACGACGCGATGAACAAGGTTCGCTGAACAAGATTCAGCCTGAGCCTGCGGAAGAAAATCAGATCTGGCGGCATCCGGACGAGGAGTCTGAATTATTTAGTCCGCTCACTCCATCGGAGAACGCTGCATCGCCAGCTTCCGAAGTAACAACTGAAGCGTCTCTGCCAGATTCGTTGGCACCGGAAAAACAGACTGAGACCGCGGAAGCAACACTGCCCAGCAACGAATCGCTGCTGCAGTCGCTGCCACCTGGCGTTCTGCATCAGGAACTGTTGCGGCTGCTGCAGCTTTCGCAGCCTGCACCTGCAAAGATGCCGCCGAACGAGAGTCCGTCGGCTAACGTGGCCAAAAATGAAGACCTGACATCTGCCAACATCGTACCATTGCTGGATGAAGGCACCGTTCGGATGCTGGAACAGTCCGACCCAGAAGTACGCTTACATGTTGAAAGAATGCTGGCTGAACAACGCAGGACTGATGACGAGACAAAAGATATGGCCGCACCAAAACCCACAATAATGTCACGACGCATGCAGTCTCGCGGAACAGGGCGACAGGAAACCGGCGAAGCTGCGCCCCAGCCCAGACCGCCCATTTCGTACATCGAGGCTTACAACAATGGCAGCCTGTCGCTGACTTCGGATCAGGCAGCGTTTGAGACAGCCGCTGAGGCCGCCGACAGAATGGCAGAAAAAGCTGAGCCTCAGGAGACTTTGGCAGAGGAGCATCCGCCAGTCACCAGTCGCACAGCAGATGAATTGGTTCGGTACGTTCGCAGAACAAACACCAACGCCACCATCAATCAGAGCCTGCAGCAGTTGAGAAGACTGTCGGCCGAAGCTTCACAGACGGCAATCACAAAACATGCGCTGCGTCGTCACCGCAAAGGATTTCTGGTGCGGACCACCGCAATTGTTGCCGGCATGGTAGCCGTCGTCTGGGGGCCTCCATGGCTGCTGCTGTGGACAAAAAATCCACAGCTGGCCATCTGGGGACCGCTCGCTGTCTTTGCTGCAACATGCCTTGAACTGATCCGAAAACTGGTGGTTGTGCTCAGACTGGAACGAAAGAAGCTGGTGGAGCCGATCGCGAAGCCGCGTCCTGCCGTTTTGCGTCCGGAACTGCCTGCTCCCGGAATGGATGCTGAGGCCGAAATCGAAGATCAGCACCCGCTGCTTTGACATTGCCGGCTTTTTCCGGTGCGAAAATTGGCAATCACGCTGGACTGGCGCCGCCACACTGCGACAATGGCCACATGGCAGGTCCACGACAAAATAAGAAAAAAACAGACGACTCAGCCGATCGCCAGATCGTCTGCAGCAACCGTCGTGCTCGCCACGAATTTGACGTGCTGGATGAACTGGACTGCGGCATCGTACTGACCGGCAGTGAGGTCAAAAGCATCCGCAATCACAAGATCACGCTGGACGAAAGCTACGCTCGCGTTGACAACGAAGAAGTGTGGCTGTGTGACTGTGACATTGCCGAGTATGCTCAGGCCAGCATCTACAATCACGCCCGCCAGCGCAAACGCAAACTGCTGCTGAATCGGCGGGAAATCCGCAAATTTGCCGAAGCGGCAGAAAATGACGGCCTGACACTTGTGCCGCTGCAGGTCTTCTTTCAGCGCGGTTTCGTCAAAATTCGGCTCGGCCTGTGCAAAGGTCGCAAACAACACGACAAACGCCAAAGACTCAAAGAAGAGGCGGATCGCCGAGAAATGCGATCCGCCCGCATGCACGCACCTGCCGCAAAACGTCGCTGACCCTGATCTCAACGCGGCAATTGCACCACAACCGTCGAGGCAATCATGTCGTGCAGACAGCGACGGTCCTGCCGAAAAATAAACAGCGCGTCCACCAGCCCGTAAACACTGCCAATGTTCGGGATCGATGTGATCAGGCCATGCACGAAAAAACGCAGCACGATACAGGAAACTGCCCCGGCACGTTTGCCGGTCCGCTGATCCACAATCAGAGTGCCCATGCAGATCTTGCCGACTGACTGGCTGCGAGTCCACAGCAGGTAAATCTGCAGACCAAAAATCACCAGTACCGACACTCCCATCACAGCCAGACCACCCAGCAATGAACCCAGAGGCAGCGGCGGTGCCGCACCTGGACCGGTCAGTCCCGCACCGCCAACACCCCCAGGCCCCGCCAATCCGTCAGCATCGCTGCCCTCAAACATCGGTGGCGCCGACAACTCTGAACCGGCACCCGGAAAATCACCCTCCACGATCATCCCCGGTGGCAGCCCCGAGCCTCCGCCGGGACCACCAGCCGCCCCGGCAGCAGCCATCATACTAAACAGCCCCGCACCCATGATAAACAGGCCCGGCAGCACCGCCAGGGCACCCAGCAGACTGTCGATGATCGATCCCCCCAGCCGCTGGCCGCGACTTGCCAGTGGCAGCTGCAGCTGCGGTACCGCATCCGCCGCTGCCTGATCTGCACCGGAAGCTTCAAACGGGTTGTATGCACCACCCGAATCCTGATCGAACGAAAACTGCGCCATGCTGCCCGCCCCTTAACCCGCACGGTTGCAAAACAAAAGACTGAACCTCTGTCGGGATTCTAAGCAGTCACGCCGGGGGTCACAATCGAAACGACAGGGCAAGCATCCAGCCTGCAGCAGCCTGCACCAATAAAAAAGACCCAGGCATTCGCCTGGGTCCCTGAGCGGAGAGGGGGGGATTCGAACCCCCGGTACGGTTTCCCGCACACAGCATTTCCAGTGCTGCACAATCGGCCACTCTGCCACCTCTCCGGAATCCACCGCACGCAACACACTGCGAAACGTCATCGCATTACGTCACAAGCTGTGGCCATCTGCTGCTGTTATGTGCCGCAAGTGTATTCCGTGAGTCAGCCTTCTGAGGACTGAGCAGCAGCAGCAAGTTCAGCCTTCTTCTGCACCGCAGCAGCCTCGCGGGCTTCAACCGCTGCAACTGCCAGCAGACGACGCCGCAGCTGACGGTAATCGGCGTTCAGATGACGCCAGGTCGCATTCCGACCCTTGGCCTTCCCCGTCACACCCTCGCCAGCCAGCTGCTGTTCAAAAGCAGACAGCTTCTGCTGCGACAAAGTCAACTGACGTTCAATTCGAGTCCGGTCCTTCAACATGGCACACCAGATCACTTAAATGCAAAAGGTTTGAACGACATCACACGTGTCAGAAAACACCAGCAATGCCACCAGATTTAACACTGGAAAAATTACCAGTCGCCATCTGCTGATCCAGCACTGTACAGGCGATTAGCTTTTTTTCAGGGAATCGAGTATTGTTGCATGTCCGCAGATGATGTTCAAACCCAAAGAGGGAAAAACACTCGCCAGACACGCGATTCTTTACCGAGAAACACAGATTCTGCCGGGCTTTTGTCGGATTTTCAATGACCCGCTCTTCCCGGTTTCGGGGAATCCGCCCGGATTTTCCCGCCGTTGCCGGACGTTGACCCGGGATTTCGGCGAGATTACCCGGTCGACAATCTGCAATTCCCCAACTCCACCTCCCGTTTCCAAAAACTTCGCCGCACCGCCATGTCTCAACTTCTCGATCGACTCAACTTCGCGCTCGAACTGGCCTCCCGCGCCGGACAACTGATCCTGCAGCATTACCGCACCGACGGCCTGCTGGTCGAATCCAAAGCCGACCAGTCTCCTGTCACCATCGCCGACCGCGACGCAGAACTGCTGATCCGTCAGCAGCTGCAGCAGCGGTTTCCCGCAGACGGCGTCCTCGGTGAAGAATTCCCCGACACACCCTCAGAAAACGGCTTTCGCTGGATCGTCGACCCCATCGACGGCACCAAAGCCTTTGTCCACGGTGTTCCACTGTTCGGGACCCTGATCGGCATCGAACACCACGACCGCATGGTCGCCGGCGTCTGCCGCTTCCCCGCCATGGACGAAGTCGTCTATGCCGCAGATGGACACGGATGCTGGTGGAAAATCCGCGATCAGGCCGAACGACGCACACACGTGCCTCAGACCACAGACATCAGCCACGCTCGATTAATGTTCACAGAACCCACCCACTGGCGCTCCACCGGGCGTTTCGAAACCATCGTCAGCGTCATGGACCAGGTACGCATCGCCCGCGGCTGGGGTGACTGCTACGGACACGCTCTGGTGGCCACCGGCCGCGCAGAAATTGCCATCGACCCGCTGATGTCACCATGGGATATCGCCGCACTGATCCCCATCCTCCGCGAAGCAGGCGGCCACTGCACCGACTGGAAAGGCCACGAAACCATCTTCGGCGGTGACGGCGTTTCCGTCACCCCCGCACTGAAAGACCAGGTCATCGCCATCCTCAGCAAAGCCCCGCCACTGCCCGGAAAATAATCGGCCGCACACCAGTCCTCAGCCACTGCTCACAGGCCCGCATACACCGTCAGCCATTCCGCCATCCGCTCAAAAGCTGCATCCGGTACGGCATGCCCCTGCCTGTGATTCAGCAAACCCAGCCGAACGGGCTGCGGATACAACTGCCAGACGGGCAGGGCAGCGTTCAATAACACCCAGGATCGCTCACCATCGGCTGCCCCAGGACCACTTTCTCCGCCAACCACCAGCAATGGCCGCGGTGCCGCCAATGCAAGTAACTGGTGATGGTTCAGCGAAAACTGTGAATCACGAATTGCCGGCCCCAGATACCAGTCAGCATCCCAGTTCGTGCTGCGAAAGCCCAGCCCGCCTTCGCATGAAACGGCTGCCTGCACACGTTCATCAAAAGCAGCCAGATACAAAACTTCCTTCGCCCCCAGCGAGTGTCCGATCGCACTGATTCGCGCGGCATCCACCTGCGGCAATGCACTCAGCAGATCCACGGCGCGCGACGCATCGTACAGCATCTTCGCCATCCCCAGCGTTTCCGGATGACGACTGCGGTGCTGACGTACCGCATCATTCAAACTGGCCGCGTCCTGCCACAGAAAGCAGCGTGGACAGAAGACTATGAAACCGCGCTGCGCAAGTTTGAGCCCGATCTGCATGGCTGCCGGACCGCTGACACCGGCAATCTCATCAATCGACACATTCGTCGTCTGATGCAGTCCCACCACCCCGGGACGCTTTCCCCCAAACGCGGCCCCGGAAGGCAGCCCGACGGAATCGTCCGGCAGCAGCAGATAACCCTGCACCCGCAGCCCCGGTTCTCCGAAATATTCCAGCAGCTGACGCGAGACCGTCCCCACACGCTCAGCTGACAGTATCTTCACATCCAGGGCCGGAGACTGTGGCACTGGCCCCAGAAACTGCAGCCACCGCTGCCGCAGCTGCTGCCGCGCCGCCTGCCATTCCCGCACACTGCCAATCCGCTTTCCGTCACGCTCCAGCAGCGGCTCAATCAGCCCAGGCTGGGGCAGCACCGGACTGGCCGGCGACTGCGTCACTTCCGCCAGCCACGAGACGTCCTGGCCGCTGCCCCGCCCCCCCATGCAGGTGCCACACGCCAGCAACACAACCAGCCGCAGCCAGCACAACAGTCCAGGCCTCATCACTCAGCTCCATCCAGTCTCAGTTGCGATACTCCACATGACACCCGACGCACGCTTTCTCCAGCTCCGACAGATTCCGCGCAGCCAGTTCCGCCTGCCCCTGCCGCAACACCGCTGATAACCCCTGCGCCTGCTGCTCGGACTGCTGCAGCAATGTTCGGAATCGCTCATCGTAAGCTGCCCCGGCGTGCCGGCCACTTTCCCGAAACGCTTCCGCAATCAGCAGCGCTGCTTCCGCCGGCCGGCCAGCCGGCCGTGCCGTCTCACCCATCCAGCCGGCCTTTCGAGCAGCTTTCAGAACGTCCAGCTGACGGTCAATTCGAGCCATCGCGGCTGCCAGGGATTCTGTTCCGGCACTGGCCCTGAGTTCAGGCAGAACCACATCGGCCCCGGGCATCTGCCAGGCCGCAACATCACGCCATAAACCTGCGTAATCCGGACTGGTTCCCGCCAGAGCCAGCAGACTGCCGGACTGCTGCACACTCATTGATCCTGCTGCCAGACACACCACAGCAGCCGCCGCCGGTCCTCGATGGCGACCGTGATGACAGTGCACGTAGATGCTCCCGGAAGCCTCACGCGCTGCCCGCACCAGTGCCAGCTGTGACTGCTGATCGATGCCGTCGTAACCGATGGGAATATGCACATAACGCAGCCCGAACTTTGCTGCCCCCGCCACGTCAGGCTCGGCCCCGTCAACACTGATGATCATTGAAACCTGCAGGTCCCGCAGGCTGCGAAATGCCCGCTCACCCTCCGGCTCACTGCCACTAAACACCCCGGGAGCAGCCTGCAGCAGATTGTGAAGACCCGGCGGATCGGCCAGACGAGCAATCGTGGTCCCCGCTGTGCCGGCGATCACTTCCGGTTTCGAAATGTTCAGCATGTGACCATGATCAGCCGTCACGATCAGCAGCGAATCCTTCCAGCTGCTGTTTTTCTCGACCCAGTCCGTGATCACTTTTACGGCTGCGTCGCCGCTGTTGACGGCACCGATGGAATTATCAATGTTGTCGTCGTGGTTGGCCCAGTCCACATCGCCCGGCTCCACCATCAGCCAGAACCGGCCTTTGTCGCGACTGAGCACCTGAATGGCGGCCGCCGTCATTTCTGCCAGCGTGGGATTTTCCTGCAAATCAGCGGTCGTGTAGGTCTCTGATTTTTTGCCCACGCCCGGCGTCGGCACATAATCCCCGTCGGCAGTGGCAAACGGCAAATGCCCACCATTGCTGCCCAGCCCGAAAAAACCCAGCAGACGAGTTTTCTGAGCCGCTGCGGCGGTCGCAGCAGCATTCAGCACTTCCGTACCGTCGGCACCGGCTGTCCGCACGGCGGTAGTGTACTTGCCCCCGGATTTGATATCTGCAGCCTGCAGGTCACTGTCAGCCAGATACACATGCCCCTCGATGAAGTTCTGCCCCTGTTTTTTGACACCGTCAGCCTGTTTCGCTTTGGCCCCGTACCCGCCGCCGATGATCACATCGAGCCCTGGCAGCGGCTGCTGAGGATGGGCCACCGAGGGCAGCCCCAGCATGTCACGAGTCAGGTCCTGGTAGTCATCTCGACTGACGTTATGAGCGTAAGCTGCAGCCGGAGTCGCATGGCTGATGGGCACAGACGAGACAGCTCCAGCCAGCCAGCCCTGCTCCTGCAGCAGCTGAGCAATTGTGGTCACCGGCTGACCGGCAGCATCCACATTGATTGCACCGTTGAACGTCTTGATTCCGGCCGTCATGCTGCTGGCGGACGAAGACGAGTCCGTATAGGCGTGCTGCGGACTGTCACCGCGTCCCTTGCTGATCAGGTAGCCGGGATCCGCAGGAGACTCCCAGGGAGCTGCCCCTGCAGCGGCGGCAGCATAGCCCCCGCGCATTGTGCCGCCGGGATTCAGCACCTTCTGCTGATCGACATCCACATCCGTGCCCTCGTTGTGAGGGCTGGTGACCATGAAGCCGAACTGTGACGTCCCCGCAGCATCATACCGCTGAAAGTGAGTCCCGTCGCCCCGTCCTTCGCGATAGCTGACCGACCTGCGATTCCACAGAGCGGCAGCCTGCGTGGTCTGCCAGTCCATTCCGTCGAACACCACGAGGAAGATGTGTTTCTTTCCTGCGGCGGCGGCAGCCTTCTGAATGTCAAAAATGTTGGTCTGATCCATCCAGACCGCCTGGGAGTCTACAGTGCGTTCGGGCAAATACCCGTAGATTTTCTGCAGTGCCTCGGCCGAACGATACGGACTGCGTTCGCCAAACCATGACTGCAGATCGACACCTGCGGCCTCGCCTTTGGTCCCATAGGTATACACGGGAATCAGCCGATTCGAGTGAGACGTCCAGCCCGTGTATTTTGCCGGGTCAGTGCCCCAGTAACCGAATTCCGCCACTCCGCCGGCAATGGCAGCCGCCTGGATTTCAGCAATCGTTGCGGGTTTGTCCGCGGCAGCCCCCTCATCCTGAAAGGCGGCCAGAGTCCGCAGATGGGAGGCTGTTGCCAGCAGCAGCGAGCAGGCTGCAATTCTGAATGGAATTTTCATGGAAGTGCCGGTTTCGAAAGGCGACTGAAGTGTAGATGGCGGCGGGAGGTAAGATTCGCAGAAATGGTTGAGTGAGGCAATTCAGCGGGCTCAGATTCCTGTGACACCAGCGGTCGCCAGACTGTCGAAACTCCGCACCACCTGCTATCCTTCCCACCGTTGAGGATCGCAACGCAAATATTCTGTTCACGGGATTCAGATTCATGGCGGACCCTGTCCCGGCGCCGGTGGCGCCTGCTGTTTCTGCGCGGCCTTTTGTACACCTGCACTGTCACACTCACTACAGCCTGCTGGACGGCGTCAACCGCATTCCGGACCTCGTGTCGCACGTCAAGTCCTGCGGGATGAATGCGGTGGCCATCACCGATCACGGCAACCTCTACGGGGCCATTGAGTTTTACAACGCCTGCAAGTCCGGCGGCATCAAGCCCATCGTGGGTTACGAGGCCTATGTTGCGCCCGGTGTCCGTACGGACCGCAGCGCCAGCCGCCAGAAAGAGGCAGCCACACACCTGACCCTGCTGGCCATGAACCGTCGCGGGTTTGACAACCTGATCCGCCTGTCATCCGCCGCATACCTCGAAGGCTTCCACTACAAACCGCGCATCGACCGCGGCCTGCTGGAAGAATGCAATGAAGGCATCATCTGCCTGTCCGGCTGCGCCTCGTCTGAACTGTCTCGCCTGCTGCTGGCCGACAGTCAGGATGAAGCCAAACGGCTGGTGGAATGGTACGTACGCGTCTTCGGCGATCGCTTTTACCTTGAGATCCAGAATTCCGGCTTTGAAATTCAGCGTCAGTGCAAGGAAATGACGGTTGATCTGGCCGCCAGGATGGGGCTGCCGCTGGTTGCCACCAACGACGCTCATTACCTGACTCAGGCCGACGCCAAAGTTCAGGATGTCATGCTCTGCGTCAATACTCGCACCACCATCGACGATGAAAAACGCATGAAGATGGAGCACGACGGCCTGCACGTCTGTGCTCCTGAAGAAATGTATTCCCGTTTTGTCGGGCTGGAGGACGCTGTTTCCAGGTCGCAGGAAATCGCCGACCGGATCGACATGCAGCTGGGTGAACGCAAGCTGTATCCCGTGTATCGACCGCCGGAAGGTCGTACGGACATTCAGTATCTCCGCGATTTGTGCCGCGAACGCATGCACGAACGCTACGGCGAGGAACTGACAGAGGCTCACTGGAAACGGCTGGATTACGAACTGAGTGTGATCGAGTCCAAGGGCTATGCCAGTTACTTTCTGATCGTCTGGGACTTCGTCGAATTTGCTCGCCGCAATGGCATCCCGTGTGGTGCCAGAGGTTCTGCCTGCGGCGCGATCGTGGCTTACCTGCTGCGACTGGGCGACGTCTGCCCGCTGAAATACGACCTGCTGTTCGAACGTTTCCTCGACCCCAGCCGAAACGAACCACCTGATATCGATATCGACTTCTGTCGCGACCGACGGCAGATGGTGATCGATTACACCAAGCAGAAGTATGGCGAGCGAAATGTTGCGCAGATCGGTACCTACGGCACGCTCAAGGCCAAGAATGCAATCCGCGACGTCGGCCGGGCACTGAATGTGCCGCTGCCGCGAGTCAACGAGCTGGCGGGGATGGTCCCGGACACCCTCAATATTCGCCTGAAGGATGCTCTCGACGAAAGTGCCGACCTCAAAGCCGCCTGGACGAACGACCCGTTGGCTCGCAAGCTGCTTGATTTTGCCATGGCGGTTGAAGGTCTGGCACGCAGCGCCGGAACTCATGCAGCCGGCGTCGTGATTGCCGACGTGCCGCTTGACACAGTGCTGCCGCTGCAGACCATTACCGGCAAAGAAGACATTGTCACGCAGTGGGATGGACCAACGGTTGAAAAGGTCGGCCTGCTGAAGATGGACTTTCTTGGGCTGCGCAACCTGACCATCCTCGACAAAACCGTGCAGAACGTGAAGCGTTCGCATCCGGACTTTGACCTCGAACAGGTCAAAAACAACCTGACCGATACTCGCACGTTTGCCCTGCTGCAGCGCGGCGAAACGAAGGGTGTGTTCCAGCTTGAATCCGGCGGTATGCGTGACCTGCTGACCAAGATGCGCCCGGACTGTTTCGCCGACATCATCGCCACGTCTGCTCTGTATCGCCCAGGTCCGCTGGAAGGCGGCATGGTCATGGAATACGTGGATGTGAAGCACGGCCGCAAGCCGCCCCGCAAGGTACATCCCACTGTCGATGCGGTCCTGGAAGAGACCTACGGAGTGATGGTCTACCAGGAACAGGTGATGCGAATTCTGAACCGCGTCGGCAACATCGAGCTCAGCAAAGCTTACAAGTGCATCAAGGCGATCAGCAAAAAGCAAGAGAAGGTAATCACCGGGTTCCACTCGGATTACATCTCAGGAGCAGTCAGCAACGGCATCCCCCAGCAGGTCGCTCAGGAACTCTGGAATCTGATCGTGGCCTTCGCCGGCTACGGCTTCAACAAGTCACACTCGACCGCCTACGGGCTGATTGCCTACGAAACAGCCTACCTCAAGGCTCACTACCCCGTCGAATTCATGGCTGCGCTGCTTAGCTGCGAAATGGAAAGCACGGAAAGAATCAGTGAGCATGTGGACGATGCACGCCGCATGAAGCTGGAAATTCTGCCCCCCGACATCAATCGCTCAGAGGTTGATTTTGGGATGCTGGACGGCCGCATCACATTCGGTCTGGGAGCAATCAAAGGGGTTGGCGAGAACGCCGTAAAGGCCATCGTTGAGGAACGTTCTGCAAAAGGACCGTTCCGGGATATCTTCGAACTCACGGAGCGAGTGGACCCCAAAGTTCTGACAAAAGGTGTGCTGGAGACACTGATTAAGGCCGGTGTGCTCGATGCACTTCCCGGTAATCGCGCCCAGCAGCTGGCTGTTGTGGAACGCGCCGTACAGGCGGCCACAGCACGACAGAAGGACAAGGCTCGCGGACAGAAGAACCTGTTCGGTGACGACGACGCCGCAGGCGATGATGCTCCAAATGCCGTGGCTGCCCTGCCAGATGTCGCAGACTGGAACCACGCCCAAAAACTGCAGTACGAAAAGGACACCATCGGCTTCTACCTGACATCTCACCCGCTCACTCAGCACGCAAGGCGAGTCGAGAGGTATGCGACCAGCCGCAACAATGAACTGGCCGATATGGAAGACGGCACTCAGGTGGTGATCGGCGGAATGATCTCAGCCATCAAACTGGCCACAGCCAAAAAAACCAGCCGCAACGGGCACTCGCGATACGCCAACTTTGACCTCGAAGACCCCACTGGGATTATTCGCTGCATCGCGTGGCCCGAAGACTATGTGCGGTACGAAGAAGTCATCAAGACAGAAAACGTTGTGATCGTTGCAGGCAAAGTGGACCGTCGCGGCCGTGAGCCCAATGTCGTCGTCAATCGCATTCTGACTCTGGATCAGGCCGACAAGGAATTCACGTCACAGGTGGCAATCCGCTTCGAAACCGGGATTCACACAGTGGACGACATGCAGCGGGTTCGAGGCTTGCTGCAGCGCTATCCCGGATCTACCGACGTTGTGCTGCTGGTGGATTCCGGCACCGACGCCATCAAAGATCAGCAGGGTACTCCCATTCGTGGCAATCGCCTGCGTTTTGTGCTGACCACGGGAAATGACTGTCGAGTGACCGTGGGGCCCGAATTCCTGCAGGGCCTGACCGACATCCTTGGGGACGCACACTTCGAACTGAAAGCCCAGAAGTCGCGACGTCCTGCGGGGCAGGGTATCGGCCGCTGAAACGCGTGATCGGCAGAATCTGCCGCATCTCGACGACGGTACCTTCGTTTCATCCGTCAGACTCTGCCTGACCGCCATTCTTAACAATTCACATCGAGAAAACCTTTGGGGTTGTGACGATTTTCACGCCTGTCGTTCACTAAAACACCACCAAAGGCTTACGAAATGCTCGCCAGCCCTTCATGGTTGACTCACAAAAGTCTCAAACACCACGTGACTCGCAGCAGCCTCCTGGCACTGCTGGCCTGCTGCACTCAGCAGCCCTGACTGGCAGAAGATCCCGGGACATTACAGTCGCGTCTCGAGCAGATTGAAGCGCAGAACGAGCAGTTGCGGCAGGAATTGAGTGATCTGCGTGAGCGTGACGAGCTGCTCGCGACGCAAATTTCATCTTCGCGAGTGATCGCCGAGGGCGAACCGGCGGCGACCGGCGGCGAAGATCCAAAAGCATTTTCTGCAAAATGGAACAACGGCTTCGAAGCCGCCACAAAAGACAAACGGTTCAAATATCACGTCGGAGGTCGCGTACAGTTTGATACGGTCTTCCTTGCCGGCGATTCACAGGCCTTCAACGGCACAGGCCCATTCACGGACCAGGACGCCATCGGCTTCCGCCGGGCTCGACTGCGAGCTGACGGCACCATGTATGAAACCATCGACTGGTGTGCAGAATTTGACTTTGTGAATTCCGTGAACGATAACCTGCCGTCCCCCCCGACGGAATCCACAGTCATTGGCGTACCTGCCCCCACAGACCTCTGGGTCACCTTCCGCGAACTGCCGATCGTGGGCAATCTGCGAGTCGGTGATGTGAAGGAACCGATCGGCTTCGAGCATTTGACCAGCAGTCGCTATCTGGACTTCATGGAGCGTTCGTACAACCAGGACATTTTCTACGGCGCTTACAACAACGGCTTCACCCCGGGCGTCGTGGTCTATGACACGTGGGCTGACGAGCAGGGCACGTGGTCCACGGGGTTCTTCAAGAACAATACAAACGTGTTTGGCCTGGGCATCGGGGATGGCGAGTATGCCTGGACCAGCCGCGTCACGGCACTGCTGTGGTATGAAGATGAAGGTCGGTATCTGACCCATATCGGTGCCTCCGGCAGTTTACGAGACCCCAACAACGGTCAGACTCAGTACCGCGCTCGCGGATCACTGCGAAATGGACTCGGCGGAATGAACCCAACATTCGCCACCACCGGTCAGTTTCTGGCCAATGACATTCAATATGGTGGCCTTGAGTTTGTGCACCAGATGGACTCACTGCTGTTCCAGGCCGAGTACACTGGTGCGTGGAACCACAATGCTGTCGGGAACGGCACGACAGCTCCTGCTGCCGCTGAACTGGGCACCGTATATTTCTACGGCTGGTATGCTGAAGCACTGTACTTCCTGACTGGCGAACATCGCGAGCACGAAAAAAAGCAGGGGGTATTTGGCCGCGTGTCACCGGCTGAAAACCTGGGCGAGAACGGCGGCACGGGCGGATTTCAGCTGGGCGCTCGTTACAACCAGTTGTGCCTCGTGGATTCCGGTCTCAACGGCGGACGACTGCAGGACATCACGCTGGGACTCAACTGGTTCCTGAATCCGAACATGAAGATTCAATCCAACTACACGCACACCATTCGAGATTCGATCGCCACCCCGGACGGCAGCTCGTATGACGGCTTCGGCATGCGACTGGCCTGGGACTTCTGGGTTTCCCGTCGAAACAGCGACCGCTTCAGGGTCCGCCATGGCTGTTACCATGGCGTTGCACCCATTCTGTGTACTGGTCAGACGGGACTCAGAGTTTGGCCTGTGGAGAGATGTTGAAGAACGGCGGACGAATTTTTTGGTGAGCTATTTTGAAGAATGCTGGGGGCCAGCCCCCAGCCCCCCCGGGATTTATCGCTTTTGGCCATCAACAGTTTTGATTTGTTTGCGCAGGCTGTTGGCTGGCCGGGCGATCATGGAAACACGGGTGGCTGCCGAATGCAGCCACAGTTCTAACCTGGAACCCAGTACTGTTTGGTTCAGAGGATCTGTCGACGGCATCTCTCAGGCGCTCGGGTTGCTTCCCAGCAGAGCCCTGTCCTCCTGTGAGACACTGGAGGATACGTCAGAGTCAGGCGGTTGTCGCGAGGCTTTTCGGGGCATCGCAGATTTTTCCTTCCTTCTGCGTTCTGCTCGCGTCTGTCGCGCCTCTTCGATCTTCCGATCGCGCTCATCATGGATCGCCTGCTGGCGGCCCTCGAGCATGTCCAGCGGCGTCACGTAGCCGATTGCCGAATGCAGTCGCTCAGTGTTGTAATGCTCCACGAAGCTGCCGACCGCCCTCTTCGTGTCGTCGATCGTGAGCGGCGTCGAAGGCCGAATACACTGGCTCTTGATGGTCTGGTGACAGCGTTCAATCTTGCCATTGCTCTGAGGATAGAACGGGCTGGTGCGGACGTGGGTCATCCCGGAAATCTTCACGAGCTGCTTGAAGTCGTTCGCGATGAACTGCGGGCCGTTGTCAGAAATGATACGCGGGCGAGCGTGCGGGAAACGCTCACGACCCTGCTGCAGCAGGATCTCGATCTCCTTTTCACCCATTTTGGGCGCGATATCCCGTGCGACAACCAGTCGCGAAAAGCCATCAACGATTGTGGCTATGAACACGAAAGTGCCGGCGATGTTGATGTAAGCCAAATCGATATGCCAATGCTCATGTGCCTTGATTGGCTGAACGAAACCTTTGCCTTTGCGTGACTCTTTTGCGCGGGGGCGCAGCACATCGGCCTGCCGCAGCACGTTGTAAACGGTGCCGGGACTGCAGGCCACGATGTCGGCATCCATCATCATCCATCATCATCCATGTCAGGCGTCGATAGCCTTCGAGTGGATGGTCGTAGTGGAACTTGATGATTGCCTGCTTCTCGTCGTCGGTCAGCCAGCTGTCACGCGGAATCCAGCCGTTGTGCCCGTACGCACGACCGTAGTTTTTTCTCCAGCCGGTGAATGTGGGAACCGGAATGCCGGCCCAGCCAAGGATTTGCTGAGTAGAGATTTCAGTTTTCTCTGTCCAGCGATTGACGTAGTCGACAATCTGATCACGGGTGTCGTGGGGGACCCAGCGTCGACTCAAGGGTCCCCATTGGCTTTTTTTAACTGCACATGCTCCTGC
>Ga0172373_10002289_pt1 | contig 29616 bp, 28 predicted proteins | sample Lak10m_2_FD_114546 | JGI IMG/M metagenome (GOLD analysis project Ga0172373, IMG submission 114546) | Freshwater microbial communities from Kabuno Bay, South-Kivu, Congo - kab_092012_10m | ecosystem: Environmental > Aquatic > Freshwater > Lake | place: Democratic Republic of the Congo...
TAGTTACAATCGGACTGAAGTCAACGGGGTTTTATACCCATAGGAAATCCATCTATTTAAAACCCAAAGCCTTCGGCTTTCTGTCTAAAGACAGGGGTTTTAAACCCATAGATGGAAATAAATTTTGTAATTAAAAAAATCTAGTTCCAAATTGGAACTAGATTTTTTTAATTACTCAACTGTTACACTTTTTGCTAAATTTTGAGGTTTATCAACATCTCTTCAAAGTTCTTCTGCCAAATATAGTGCAAATAAATCAACAGCAACAAGAGACACAAAAGGTGATAGAATTTCAGATATTTCAGGAAGCTCAATTACATCATCATATAGTTCTGAATCATTATCTCACTTAGTTATAAATCAAAGAACTTTTCAATGACGAGCTTTAATTTCTTTTATATTTGAAACTGTTTTATGATAAAATTGAGTTCTTGGATTAAAAACTATACAAGGAAATTCGCTTCAAACTAATGCCAAAGGTCAATGTTTTAACTCTCAAGTACTATATGCTTCAGTATGTATATAGCTTAACTCTTTACATTTTAAACTTCATTCACTAGCAATTGGGTATAATAAATTTCTTCATAAGAAAAACATGCTTTTATGTTTTGAATACTTTTTTGCTATTTCTTTAATTTTTGGAGCATTTATCAAAACTTGATTTAATTTATCTTTTAATAATCAAAGCTCTTCTATTATTCATCTTGAAATTGCATGTTGTAACTTTCTTTTTGAACCTAAACTTAAAGCCATAATCAATAATATCACATCTTGTGCTATAATATTCTTAGTTGATGCTACTCACACTTCAACTCAACTATGACAATAAAGTCATAAATCTGTCATTTTTGCAATTGTACTTCAAACAGAATTAACTATTCAAAAAGTTAAACATCCTTTTTCTTTAACTATTTTTAAAGACTCTCTCACATCAGCAGTTTCTCAAGATTGGCTTAAAAAAATGTAGAGAGTTTTTTTATCAGGTAAAAAAGTATCACATAAAAATTCACTACTTATAGTCAAGTTTGTTGGAATTCAAGCCAAGTCTCTAAAATAATAACTTCAAAGATATCAAGCAAAATAACTTGATCACGATGCTATTATTTCTATTCTTTCTATTTCATATTCGTTTAATTCGTTCAAAGTTTCACTATTTATAGTTTTACTTACAAAGTCAACTCTTCATTTCATAGTATTTTCTAAAACTTCTGGTATTTCATAAATTTCTTTTTCTGTAAATGTTTTAAAAACTCATTTATTTCAAGCTGTATGTTCTCACTCTATTTTTTCTTTTTCTCTATCTATTTTTTCTCAAGCAAAGTATATATTATATTCTCAATTATTTATATCAACTATTTCATAATCTTCAACACTTACATAATTTGTAGCATATTGACTAAGAGCATTTATATCACTTGATAAAAATGTTCACTCTTTTCATTCTCAAACAAGCATTGGACTTCAAAGTTTTACTCAAATCAATTCTCCCGGTTTTTCTTTGTCTATTACAGCTATTGCATAGGCTCAAACAAGAAGTGGAATTATTTTTCTTATTGTAGTTTTTAAATCAGTTTCAAAATGTTCTTCAAGAAGTTTTGCTATGATTTCAGTGTCAGTTTGAGAGTAAAACTTATATTTTTTTTCTAATTCTTTTTTTAATTCTGAGTAATTTTCAATTATTCAGTTGTGAACAACATAAAAACGACCATTTTGTGAATAATGTGGATGAGTATTTTCTTCATTTACTACTCAATGAGTTGCCCATCTAGTATGTGCTATTCAACTTGTGAAAATATTTTTAGATTCTTTATCATCTTCTACCTTTGATGCTAAAGCTGAAACTCTTCAGACAGCTTTTTTAAAAAATAAATCTTTTTTATTATTTATTCAAACAACTCAGGCACTATCATATCATCTGTATTCTAAAGCTCTTAATCAATCTATAAGCAAAGGTATAGAATTTTCTTTTCAGTTATAGGCAAATATTCAACACATAATTTTAAAATTAAAAAATAGGAAACGAAATTTTTCGTTACCTACATATTATTTTTTGAGTTTGTTTTGTCAATTTTAGAAATGTTTGGTTGTTATATAGAAGTTTTGAGTTTTTATTATTATGTAAAGGAAAAATAAGAGAAAATTTTGTGAAAAGATTGTTTTTATATTTCTCCACATTCTCACGGTTTACAACCAGATGTTCAACCAAAAATAAATTCACCACTACTATTTTTCATTATATGTATATAAGTACTTCAGCTGGGTCTATCAGGATAAGGTATATAGTTAACTTTAAAATTCCAATCCCAATATCAGTCTAAAATATGAAATAAAGACTCATCTATTGTAATAGTGTATGATATCCCTTTTGGGATTTTTTCTCTACATTGCTTTTTAACATCATTTAAAAGACCAACTGAATTTTCTTCAAAGTATTTATAATCAAACAATACAAACCAAAATGAATCAGATATTCAACTAGGAATTTTTTTATTAATAAAATTAATATCACAATTTTTCTCAGCATTTAAATATTCATAAGCAAATTTTAATGCCTGAGATCTGTCATACCAAATATATCATATAAATGAGATGATAATAAAAAATAAACTAAGTAAAATAGATACAATGATTTTTTTCATATAGTTTTAAAGTTAAATATTAAGTATTTTAAACTTTAAGAATTTTTAGGAAAAAGTAAAATTTGTTTTTTTATAAATTTTTCTTAAAATTAAGCTATATTTTAAATTTAAAAATTAATTTATGAATAATATTACAATAACTAAAGAAAATTTCTTTAAAAAGATGGAATTTTTATATAAAAAAGTTCAAAAAGAAAATGAAATGAATTTATATTTTAATCAAACTAAAAGTTCTATTTTGTCTTGAAAAAAAAGATTAGAAAACAAAAATATTGATATTGAAATAGAACAGTTTTCTAATGAAGAAATGCAAGATTTAATGAGTAGTAAAAGTATTAGAAAAAATATTGCTGAAATAGAAAATTTACTTTCTAAGATTTAGCATTTTATGAGAATAATAATTACAAAAAGATTTGAAAAAGAATATTTGAAACAATTAAATAAGTATTTTTCAAAATTAGATTTAGTGAATTCTATAAAATCTAAAAAACATAGTTTCATATCTCTACATGATCCTTTTTTCAAGTTCAAAAATAAATTAAATCTTGTAGATTTTAGATGAGTTTTAGTTATGTTTAAAAATAATGACATAATTCCAATTATGATTTATTTGAAAAAAGATAAAAATAATTGAGAAAATATAAGTCGGCAAAACCATAAGCAAAAAATAGAGAATGAATTTGAATTTACTAAATTTGAGCTAGAAAAATGAAATTTTGAAATTTTTTAAATTTTAATAATTTTTAGGAGAAAGTAAAATTTGTTTGTTGTAGAAGAAAAAATGGAAATTCTCATATATAAAAATAATTTTAAAATTCAAAATAATTAGTAAAAAACTTTCTCTAACTCAATTTTTGTCAATTTTATTATTTCTTCATTGTTATCTAAGTATTCGTTTGAATATTGCTTATTTTCACTTATGTAAAGCAATATTCGTCTATCTATAAATTCGTGAAAGATTATTTTTAATTCTTCTTTTTCTTTTATAAAATTATAAAAATTAAATAATGCTATATGGCTAACTCAGAAATTATTTGCTATAAATCTCCATGATTTTTTTTGTAATATGTGAATAATTATAGATTTTACTAATACTATATCTGGAATTCTTCTTGAAATAAATCAAGATTTTTTTAGTAATCTTGATATGAAGTTATAGTCTCTTGGTTTTATTTTTTGAAATTGAATTATCCACATTATAATATTTAAATACTTTTAATAACTAGTTATAATTTTTGATTTTACTTCATACATTATATATTCTTTTTCTTCAAATTTATCTTCTCAAAGCTTAAATTTCAAAACTGAAATAAAATCTTCTCAAGACATAAGAATATGATTAATATTTGGTAATATAACTACTAATTTTTCATAGTCTTTTCTTATTAATATCACTCAAGATTTAATTGGGTCTAGAGTTTTTATTTGTCATGGTTCTAGCATTTTTCTATCTTCTAAAATGTCAATTCTTATTTTTAAATCATTTACTTCTTCAAGTTTTAATGTTTCAAATCTAGAATCTGTAAAGGCTTTAATACTGCTTTTTATTAATTCATGAATTATTGAGACTTCTAATTCTTTTACATTTCAAGCTGATCATCTTATTTCTCAATTTTTTAAAAAAGTTACAAAAACACATCATCTTTCTACGAGTAGTCCCTTATCTGTTATATTTATTTCATTTACAGAAGGTTCTTTTTTATTTTTTATATAATAATTTATTATTTCCTTAACTATTTCTATCATATTATTTTTTTATGTTGTAAATTATAGTTGTCTAGCTCTTTCTTTTTCTTCGATTTCTATTTGGTAAAAAATGTCTCATAGAGGATCTAAATTAGTATATTTATTATAACGATAATATAATAATTCAAAAACTTGTTTAAAAAATGTAATTGTAAAATTTATTATTGGCAATAGTGAAATTAGTAAAATTAGTCTAGCATATCATCAAGTTGAAAAAGAAACTAATATTATAATTGTGAATAGTGAACTGAAAAATAGTCAAATAAAACTTCAATATATTCAAAGTAAAACATATCTATAATTATTTAGTATTTCCAAAATTATACTTGTTCAAAATGTCAAAATTATCGTATGTATTAGGAAGACATTTATTATACTAGAATAACTTGTCATTCATACATAAAAATAAATAGGGACTATGCAAAGATACAAAAATATTCAATAAAAAGATATTTGTCAAAGAATTGTTCTATTTCTTTTATACCTTTCAGGAGCTGTTAGGTTAAACATATAATAGGTCAAAAAGACAGTTATAGAAGTTCAAATAAATGTTATCACAGATAATAGAATTGGAAACATAGCACTAATTTTTACTCAATTTGAGGCTACTTCCGTTATGTTAGTTGGCATTTCAATTAATCTTGATGAAAAAAAAGTTAATAAAATTATCACTATACTTCATAGAAATCATGCTATAAACGATCATAGAGAATTTACCAAAATCTCTTTTAATTTTATTTCACTTGGTCAAAAAGACATTTTTTTAAATATTAGAAAATATTTTAATTATTTTACTTTTTTATAATTTAAAATCAAATAAATAACAGCTCAAATAAATATTAAACTATCGGCAATATTGAAAACAGAGAAATATCTTACTCAAATAAAATCTATAACTTCAGAGTTAAAAATTCTTTCAAGTCAGTTTCATATAGCTCAAGCCAAGATTAATCAAAAAGAAAGATCTAAAATATTTTTGTTTAATTCATTCTTTTTTCTTTCGTTTTTGTAGTACAAAAAAACAGCAATTACTAAAGAAATAGTAATTATTTTTAAAATTATAGAAGGAATTTCTATACTAAATGCTATTCAAGGATTTTTAAATAGCTCTAAATAAAGAAAATCTCAAATAAGATTTATCTTTTTTTCTAAATAAATATTTGCAAAATACTTTGTTGTTAAGTCAAAAATTAATCAGAGGATTAGGGTAAGGTAGAACATGTTTTAATAAATTATTTTCTAAGTCAAAGATTTTCTACGGAACTATTGTTATCAGGTTGTCAATAACAATAATTATCATCATAAGCCGTGTAAGAATTATAATAACTTTCAAATGGTCTACATAAAGAATTTTTATCTGAAAAAGAACTATATTTATCAACAAATTTTATAGTTTTTAAAGATGAATTTAGTAATTTATTTAATTTTCAGCTGTAAATATCATAAGTGTAAACATTATCAGATCATTTTTTAGCCCAATATTTTCAATCAATTTTTGAAATTGAATAATAAGAGCTATCTCATTCTACTAATCTACCAATATCTAAATCAAATGGTCAATGCTTGTCTATTCAAGTATATCAACCTGTAAATATTTTTACAGTATTTGGATCTATATCAGTAGCAAGAAATTTTCATATTCAATTTCAAACATATCTTTTCACAACATTATTTTCAATTTTGAAATATTTTGATAAATCTTTATTTTCAAATTTTTTAGTCAGATTTACTTCTTGTAATTTGAAATAAGCTTTTATTAAAGCATATCTTTTTTGAAAATCAGATGATTTAAATATAAATCATTTATCAATTGCTATTTTTAAATTTTCATCAAATGTTTTTAGAAATTTATTAAGCTCTGAATCTTTTATTCAATAATAAAGAGTTTGGTAAGGAATTAACTCTGATTGCTGAAATAATATTTGTGTTTTTGAAATACTTAAATGAAATAAAGTATATGATGGACTATCTCATCAATATAGTTTTTGTACTCAAAAAATACTTCAGTCTGGTATCTTATAATTTCAAACTATTTCTCAATATCATTGAGATGAAATGAAAATACTTTTATCATAATATTCTTCTGATCAAATATCTGAATATTTATTTGTTGCATTTAATCAACCAAAGAATATGTTCATAAATATATTAAATTGTTTTGGTTTTTCTTTTGAAGAGTTTAAAAATATATCCAAAAATTCTTCTATTTTTTTAGAATTGTTTTTTCAAAATATATCACAATCCCAAATTTTATTGTCTTCCTCAAATGTTGTTGAATCAGTACAATTTCAGTTTCAAGTAGCAGTTTTACTCAACCAACTAATATATTCATATATGTTTCCTTTGAAATCTTCAATTGAGATTATTGCTGAATTGATAGAAATATTTCAAATAATATCTTGTTTATATAATTCATCTCTATATTTAACCATAGCAGGATCTTTAATTTTTGTACTTTCATATCTTGCAGGAACCATATACCATTCATCTCAAGTTGGTCATCATCATGCTATTGCAATTGAATTAATCAGAAATGTAGATAATAATACAAACAATATTGCTAAAATTTTCATATTTTTTATAAATAATAAAAATAAATTATTCAGATATTTAAAAAACACCTAGAATAATTTATTTATTTTAATTTAAAAATCAAACTATTATCTCATTTCTCTTGATTTCTCAACTTATAATCTCAAAATTCTCATTATTTGCTTCTATATAGTTTTGTGTCCAACCTTTCCAATTTTCTCATTTAACTGATTCTATTAATACTTTTAATACTTTTCATTTTTGAGATTTTATAAAGTCTTCTCTAACTTCTTCTCATAATTTTAAAAGTCTTTTAATTCTATCTTGTTTTACTTTTTCATCAACTTGATTTTTAAAAATTCAAGCTGGAACAGTTTCTCACATTTCGTGAGGAGAAAAAGGAAAAGCATGGAGTTTTGTAATTGGTGTATTTTTAACTAAATTGTAAGTTTCTTCAAAATTATCTTGAGTTTCTCAAGGAAATCAAACTATTAAATCAGCTCAAATACTTACTTCTATATTATCATCTCTTTTGATATTTTTTGTTTTTAATAAAAGATTTTTTATATATTCTCAGTCGTAATGTCTTGCCATATTTTTCAAAACTTCACTACTTCAAGATTGAACAGAAAAATGAAAATGAGGATAAATTCTTTCATTTTTAAATATTTCGAGACATTTATCATCTATAAATTCAGGTCATAGAGAACTAATTCTAATTCTTTCTATTTGAGTTTTTTCTAAAATATATTCGAGTAATTCTGCAAACCTAGAATTATGAATATCATTTGTAGTTTTTAGTCACCAAGCAGATAAATTAACTCATGTTAAAACAACTTCTTTTCATAAAATTAACTCAAAATCCATTATTTCTTGCACTATATCTTCTTTATCTCTGAAAAAATGTCTTCATCTTTTCTTTACTGTAAGACAAAAAGTACAAAAACTATCACATCAACCTTGAATTAATACAAATTTCTTTGTATAGATTTGTGGAACTTTTAATCAACTTAAATTTTTAAATTTCTTTAAATTTTCATTTGCTTTTGAATTAGTATATTCTTCTTTATCTTTTCAATTCTTTTCTGGATCTTCTCAAAGAATTTCTATTTTATCCTTGTTTCATAATAATTCTGGATATAGTTCAAAAAAATCACTTTGAGCTTCTCAATCTTTAAAAGCTCCACATCAACTTATAAATATTTTTTCATTTTTTTCTAAAGTTTTTAGAGAATCTCAAACGAATTTTAGCCATTTTCTTTTTGCTTTATCTGTAACCACACATGAGGCTATAAAAACTCAATTTTTATCTCTTAAATATGGAGAATTTAACCATTTATCAGTATAATATTTATTTACTTTACATCAAAATATTTTGTATTGCATAAACTGTTTTATAATCTAAGTAAATCTTCATGTACACTATTTGCTGATAAACATCATTCTGCAGCACTCATAATAGTTTGTCTAAATTTGTTACTATTTGTTGTAACATCTCAGGCAGCATAAAGTCATTTTATAGAAGTTTCTTGTCTTTTATCAACAACTAAACATCACTCAGTATCTTTTTCTGGATTTAAATGATCTACCAATTTAGTATTTGCAACTGATCAAATAGCTACAAATATTCAATCTGCTTTTATTATTCTTCAGCTTTTCAACTTAGCTTCTTCCATAAAAAGACTTCAATTTATTTCTTCTATTTCTTCATTCAAAACAAGTTCTATATTTGGTTTTGATTTAACTTGTTCTATCCAAATATTTTCTGCTCTAAAAGTATCCTTTCTATGTACTATATAAACTTTTTTACATAATTCAGCTAAATATAGAGCTTCTGTTAAAGCTGTATTTCAACCTCAAACTATTATAACATCTAGATTTTTGAAAAAAGTTCAATCACAAGTTGCACAATAACTAACTCATTTTCCAAGAAATTCATTTTCATTTTTAAACCCAAGTTTTTTATAATTATTTCAAGTTGATAAAATTACAAATTTAGAAGTAAATTCTTTTCAAGAACTTGTTTTTACATAAAAAACATTATCTTTTTTATCCCCCAGGGGACCTTCTTTTCCTTCGGAATTCACCTTGTCAAGACTAATAACACTTTCTTGTAAAATTTCGCTTCAAGAAATTTCAGCATGTTTTTTAAAATTATCCATAATTTCTTTTCATGGAGCAGAAATTATTCAAGGATAATTCTCTACTTTGTGAGAAGTTCACAGTGCTCAACCAGGTAATTCTCAGATTATAAGGTTTTTTATTTTATATCTACTAGCATACATTCAAGCAGGTAATCAAGCACTTCAAGATCAAATTATTATTAAATCATACATATAATTAAAAACATTAATTGATAATATCCTTATTTTAATAAAAAAAGTATTTAAAACAAGAGATTTATAATTTAGAAAATATATATTAAAAGCCCATGTGTAAAACATGGACTTTAAATAACTAAACTCTAGTTGTGTTTTTGTCATCACTATCTTTTTCAACTTCTCAATCAACAACTCAATCAGTTGGTGTATTTTCTGTTCATGGTTGTGAATATATTTGTTGTCATATTTTCATCATAACATCATTTAGATCTTTAGTTTTAGCTTCTAAATCTTCTTTTGAAGCATCTGTTTTAGCTAAAACATCTTTTAGCTCAGCAATCTTTGTCTCAGCTTCTTTTTTATCTTCTTCTTTGATTTTATCCTTATTATCTGCTATAGTTTTTTCCCCTTGATAAACTGTTGATTCTGCCATATTTCTTGCTTCTACACTGTCTTTTCTTTTTTTATCTTCTTCTCTTTTTGCCTCAGCTTCTTTTACTAATCTATCAACTTCTTTATCGTCCATTCAAGTAGAACCTTGAATTGTAATATGTTGAACTTTTCAAGTTCATTTATCTTTTGCCGTTACTTTTAATATACCATTTGGATCTATGTCAAAACTTACTTCAATTTGAGGAACTCATCTTGGAGCTTGTGCTATACCATCAAGTATAAATCTTCAGAGAGATTTATTATCAACTGCCATTTCTCTTTCTCATTGTAATACATGGATTTCAACACTTGGTTGATTATCAACGGCAGTAGAGAAAGTTTCACTTTTATTTGCTGGAATAGTAGTATTTCTTGTTATCATTGGAGTTCTAACTCATCACATAGTTTCAATTCATAGAGTTAATGGAGTTACATCAAGAAGTAAAACATCAGTTACATCTCAACCAATAATTCAAGCCTGAATTGCTGCTCACATAGCAACAGATTCATCTGGATTTAATCATGCATTTGGTTTTTTTCAGAAGAATTCTTCTACTTTTTTAACTACCATTGGAATTCTTGTAGATCCTCAAACAAGTAAAACTTGGTGTAGATCATTTGCAGATAGTCAAGAATCTTTTAGAACTTTTCTACATGGTTCTATACTTTTTTCTACTAAGTCAGAAATAAGACTTTCGAATTTAGCTCTTGATATAGTCATCATTAAGTTTTTTGGTCCACTTGAGTCAACAGTGATATAAGGAAGATTTACATCATAGCTTGTAGTTGCTGATAATTCTTTTTTAGCTTTTTCGGCTTCATCTCTTATTCTTTGCAAAGCCATTGGATCATTTCTTAAATCAATTGCTTGTTCTTTTTTAAATTCATCAATTATATAATCGGTAATTCTTTTATCAAAATCATCTCAACCTAAATGAGTATCTCAATTAGTAGCTAAAACTTCAAATGTTCACTCTTCAGATAATTCAAGAATTGAAATATCAAAAGTACCTCATCATAAGTCATAAACTGCTATTTTTTCATTTTTTCATTTTCAAGCTCAATAAGCAAGAGCAGCAGCAGTTGGTTCATTAACTATTCTTTTTACTTCAAGTCAAGCTATTTTTCAAGCATTAATTGTTGCTTGTCTTTGATCGTCATTGAAATATGCAGGAACAGTAATAACAGCTTCTGTAACAGTGTGTCATAAGAATTTTTCAGCATCTTCTTTTAGTTTCATAAGAACATGAGCTCCTATTTCTTCTGGTCTAATTTCTTTACCATTAAATTCTATTAGAGCCGATCAATCTTTTCATTTTACAACTTTAAATGGAACAGATTTAATTTCTTCAAGTACTTCATCATATTTTCTACCAATAAATCTTTTAGCAGAAAAAATTGTTCAAGCTGGGTTGGTAATTGCTTGTCTTTTTGCTGGAGTACCAACTATTATATTACCATCTTTATTTGCAACAATAGAAGGAGTAGTTCTATTTCATTCTGCATTTGGTATTACTTTTGCTTCTCATCATTCCATTACAGCTACACAAGAGTTTGTAGTTCAAAGGTCAATTCAAATTATTTTTCACATATTTTGTTAAATTAAAAATTAATATAATATTTCACTAGATAGTATTTTATTAAAAAACTTTTTCTTGTCAAATTATTTTAGCACTTTTTTATAAAAGGTGCTAGTTTTAAAATTTTGTATTTAAAAATCGCCCAAAGTATTGGGCGATTTATTTTTGAATTGAAGAACAGCTAAGCTAAACTTAATTCAAAAAATTTTTCTGTCGGTGACAGTGTCCCAACTCTTTTTATGGTTTTATGAATAAAAAGTTTTTTCCCACATCCTCCGAGTTTGAAAGAAACCGAAACATCATCCTCACCGTATTGATACTCGGCTTTAGCTTTCCCTTTAGCTAAAACCTCATCAATGATTTTATAATAAACCTTTAACAAGTTTTCTCCCATGTTTTCAAAGGAAATAGGTGAGTAAGTGTGTGAACCTGTAGACATAAAAGCCTCCTAAATTGAAAAATTTGTTTTTCCTTATTCATCTAATCATAGGATTAGCGAAAAGGAAGTCTTGTTTATAATATTTTTTAATAAAAAGTCAAATTTAATTTTAATTTATACAACATTAACAAAAAAACCAAAGCAGAATGCTTTGGTTTTTGTTTGGATTATAATAGAATTAGTCTAAATTAGTAGTTACATATCTTGAACCTGATTTTACAAAAGATTTAGATATTTTTTTTATATAATCAAATGACTCGGATAATCTTAGATTATTATTATAAATACTGTTAGACAGTTTATTCAAACCAGTGGAGTTAAAATAAAATTTACCACCAGTAATTAATAAATTATCATCAATAAATTTACCTAAAATAGCTTTTTTATTATTACTTAAATTAGGGCTAATTTCATAAGTAGATGAGCTTATAGGAAATAATTTTTCTGAATTAGAAGAATATGATATAGTAGGAGTAAATCAACTCATTATACCTTCTTTTAATGAATTAAAAATTGCTCATGAATTAGACGAGCTTTTATTTTTAATTAGGTCACTTACATTATTTTCTATTAAATATAATTGTCTTATTAAAGATAATAATGCTTCATTACTTGGATATAATTGTTCTGATAAAACTTTGTATTTTCAAGCTATTTGTAATTCATTAATTTGAGTATCAAGAGAATCAATTAATGAAGCTGATAAGTAAGTCATATACTTATTAAAATTTGCATGACTTTTAAATAATAATCATGCTGTATCATTGGTAGTAGCATTTATTCATCAAGTTTGTGTAATATCAATAAGTTTGGTTTTCATATTATTTATAGAAGTATTAATTTTATCTTTGTATGAAATTAATGAATTTGTATTAATATTTGAAGTAGTTATCCCATATTCACTAAAAGATGAAGGTGAAGGATTATAAGAATAATATAATTCCATTTTTTTTAATTGAAACTCTTTTAAATATTTATTTACTTCTGCTAAAGATCAAGACACAGATGCATTTGCACTTATTATAGTAGAATATAGCTTATATGCATTACTATCTATACTATCTTTTAAAAGAGGTTTAAAATTAAAATATAGAGATGATTCTGAAAGGTCTTTATATCAAGGTATATCTTTCTTTATTGTTGAAAAATTAACCTTCCTTTGAATTAAAGCTCAACTTAAATAATCATTTCTTAATTGTTTTCTATATGAATTTGTAGTTGTTATTGCTGTATTATTAAGAGAAATAATTTTACTAGCAATTTTTTTACCACAACTTTGAATTTTGTATTTTTCAGCATCTCAAATTGTAGTTGATATATTATATTCAGATTCTGAACAAATAGGCTTGAAAGAAGCAATATTAACACAATTTTTTGATTCACTATCACATTTTTTTCATTGCCAATTTGTTCAATTAATATCACTTACATCACTTATTAAATTCTCACTACCTGACAAAAAATCACTATCAGTCATTAAAGGGTATGGTTTTCAGCTATAATCACCAAAAGTATTATTAACATTTAATACTAAAAATATACTTAAAAATATAAACACTAACTTTTTCATAAAATAAAATTATTTAATAAATTATGGTACTCTCAAGGAGAATTGAACTCCTGTCTGGACCGTGAGAGGGTCCCGTCCTAGCCACTAGACGATGAGAGCAAAAACAAATCTGTCATTCTAATTTTCTTAAGAATGACAAATTTTATTATTTAGCTATTTTAGCTCTTAACTCAGCTAAAGGCATTCCATGAACATCTGTAGTAACTCAAGTTGCTCTTGCAGTTCAGTCTATAATTTTCATAGCTCAAGCTAAATCTATAGAATTAAGATCAGGCATTTTTTCTAATGCTATTTCTTTTAATTGATCAAAAGTTAAATGTCAAACTTTATCTTTTTGAGGAATTTTTGATCAACTTTTAAGATTTAGTTTACTTTTTACAAGAACTCAAGCTGGTGGTTCTTTTACTACGAAATCAAAACTTTTGTCTTCATAAACAGTTATAACAACAGGTAATCTAACTCACATTTTAGCCTTAGTTCTTTCATTAAACTGTTGTGTAAATTGAGGAATAGGTATTCAATGTTGTCAAAGAGCAGGTCATACAGGAGGAGCTGGAGTTGCTTGTCCTCAATTGATTTGTAATTTTATATATGCTTTAACCGCTTTTTTTGCCATAATATTTTCTTTAAAATTTGATAAAATAATTTCTTTGTTGTTTAACAACATAATAAAAATTAGAATAAATTAAAATGATTACTTCGAGATAATCAATTTATAATAATTTTTGTTTTTTAGAAGCATTTGCATTTTATTAAAAAAAGTTTTAAAATCAAGTTTTTTAGAATATTTTGTGTAGAGTAATTTGTTTTATAACTTATTTACTAATTCATTAATATCTTTTATCTTTATTATCTCTATTTTACTTTTTATATCGATATCTGTATATGGTATAAATATTTTTTTGAATCACATTTTTTCAGCTTCTTTAATTCTTTTCTCTATTAAATTTACTTTTTTAATTTTTCAAGTAAGAGATATTTCTCAGACAAAAACCACATCTTTTGGTATTACTTTATTGTTTTTACTTGAAATTATTGAAACAGCCAAGCTTAAATCTATTCAAGGTTCTTCTATTTTTAATCACCTTGCAATATTTGAATAAACATCATGGCTATCAAGTTTTACAGAGGTATATTTTAGTAAAACTGCTATTATTAAATCAAGTTTAGAGCTATTTATTCATCTACTAGATCTTTTTGGATAACCAAATTTAGTATAAGTTGTTAGACTTTCCGTTTCTATAATTATTGGTCTAGTTCATTCCATAGTTATGCTTAGAGATGATCAAATCGTACTTTCTTGAGAATTAACAAATTCAAGTCATGGATTTTTTAGATCACTAAGTCATTTTTCATCCATTTTAAAAATTCAAACTTCACTAGTTGTTCAAAATCTGTTTTTTAATCATCTAAGAATTCTTATATTATCAAATTTATCTCATTCAAAATATAGAACAGTATCAACCATATGTTCCAGAGTTTTTGGTCATGCGAGACTTCAATCTTTTGTAATATGTCATATTATAAAAACTGATGTATCTGTTTTTTTAGCAAAATCAACAAGTAATTCAGCAATATATTTAACTTGATTTATACTTCAAGCCGTTCAAGAAATATTTTCGCTATGAATAACACTAATAGAATCTATTATTACTATTTTTGACTTATTATTTTTCAGGGTTTCTATAATATCTTCTATACAACTTTCTCATAAAATAGCTAATTTTTCATTTTTTATTCAAAGTCTTTTTGCTCTGTCTAGAAGTTGATGTTCAGTTTCCTCTCAACTAACATATATTATTTCTTCATCTACCCAGTTTGCTAACTCCAAAGTAATTGTAGATTTTCAAATTCAAGGCTCTCAAGAAAGGAGAATAACACTTCATTTTACTATTCCTCATCATAAAACATTATTTAACTCATCTGATTTTGTAATTATTTTGTTTTTTTCTTGATTTCCTTTTGAGCTATTTATCTTTGTTAGTTCTTTTATACTTCATTTTATTTCTCATTTTTTTAATTTTTCCTCTTTGAATTCTACCAATGTTCACCATTCTTTACAAAAGTTACACTGTCATTGCCATTTTATACTTTCATTTCAGCAACTTGAACATATAAACATAATTTTTAATCTAAAAAAATAAATTTATCTAATATTAGATAAATTTATTTTAAAATCAATTTTATTTATTATTATGCTTTTTTTCTAAATTTTACTATAGAAAATGCTATTAACAATGCCATAAAAGCAAGTAAAATACTTTCAGGTCAAGTTTTTGGTAATTTAGCTGGAGCAACAGGAGCTGGTGCAGCTTTCATTTCTGTAGGTTTTCCTGATTTAAATAGTACACATTCTTTATGTTCTTTAGATTCAACAGAAGGTGCTCAACTAACCATATTATGTATTTTTATAGGGTAGATCATCATACCTATATCAGATCACTCAGTAGTATCATTTTTACTCAAAGTATAAGTTGCATCTATTTTTGATTGTAACCATGTTACTTTTTGTCAAGATGGTAAAACATACCAAGAATCATCAGTTGATTTAAGTTTTTCTAGTTCTGGAGTGTAATCCCAAAAATCTTCAGGTGCAGCTGTCTGAGTCCAAGTAACATTTGACTCATTTAAATTTACCATACTAGGTTTATCAGTATTTTCTTCTTTTAAAAATACTTGATCAGTACTACCAATATTTTGCCAATCATCACTTAAAATTCAAAGACTTTCTCATGTTTTTTTAGCTCATCAATCAAAACATTGTCAACAAGAATTTGCTCAAAAAGCCGGATTTGTAGAACAATCAATTTCTTTATAATCTCAGAAAGCAGTAATAGAACTTAATGCTAGTATAGCAGTAGTTATTAAAATTGTTTTTTTTGCTGTCATAATATATGTAAATTAAAAATAAAATTATTTGACGAAGATATATTAACACTTTAAAAGCTAACTGTCAAAAACTTTAATCACTTTTTATATTTACTTTTTTATAATTTTATTAACTATTAATTGTTGAAAAATCATAAAAATTGTAGACATAGCCCAATACATACCAACTCAAGCCATTAACGAATAAGTAAAAACTCATACCATAGTTGGCATTCAATAAAGCATAAATTTATTCATTATTTCTGGGTCTGGCATCATACTATTATAAGAGCTTTCTCAAGGTTTTTTTTCTAGAATTAAATTTTCATTTTTTATTTTATTTGCAGAAAGTGAAAGTTTTACTTGAATAAATTGAACAATTGCTACAAATAAGCCAAGAATAATTCATGTTATTCATCAAGTTCATAATAAATCTACTCAGAAAAATAGGTTATTTATTTTATCAAGATCAAAATTTCAGAAAAAACTATATATATAATAATAGTTAGAAGGGTCTTTTATTGATAATATTATATTGTATATTACTATCAGAATTGGCATTTGAATAAGCATAAATCAGCAAGATCACATAGGATTTACTTTTTCTTCTTTATATAATTCCATTAATTTTAATCAAATTGCTTGTTGGTTTCATTTATTTTCTTCCTGAATTTTTTTTATTTTAGGTTGAATATTTTGAAGCTTTTTTTGAGAAACCATCATTTTGTGTTGAGGCCATAGAAGAACTAATTTAATAATTATTGTAACTACTATTATTCCCCAACCAAGAGACATTCAAAAAACCTTTATTAAAAATACTACTAAATTATAAACGGGTTGATAAAAAAATGCTGAAAATATTTTACTTATAGTTCATTTGTTCTCTATTTTAAATGAAACTATCGTTTCTTTGTTATCTAAATTTATTTTGAAGTTATAATCTCAGGTTTTTTTGAATTTTTCATATTCACTTGAATATTTTAAATTAAAAGTTTCAGAACTTTTTATGTTTAAATCTTTACAAAATTTATCACTAACTTTTATATTTTCTCAAGAACTATTTATAATAATATCTCTACATGTATTTAAAATGATTCAACTAGAAGTATTATTTTTAATTTTTAATATTATAGAAGCTGGAATATTGTAAGATTGACTTGAAACTTCAAATGATACTTTTTTTTCTTGAACTATTGTATTTTCTTTTTTTGTAAATAAGTTTATAATAAGGAAAGAAAGCAAAAATATAATCAAAAAATCAATTAGTTTTTTCATAAATTTATATTATTAATAAATATTTATATGTGTTTTATTTTTTATAATTAAATAATAGACTTTTTTATTAAAAAATCCATATCTTTTTCAAAATTTTTTATACTTTGTTCTTCTTTTTTATCAAATTTTACTTGTTTCTTTACTACAAAAACAAAGTCATAATTATTTTCTTTTTTAATTCTCAATAAATTTCATAGCATTATTTTTTCATAAAAAATCCTCCTAAAGTAATTTCTATTAATATTATTTGGTATTGATTTAGATCAAATTACTATACCAAACCTATTGTAACCTAATTTATTTTTATAAAAATTTAATACTAAACCGTAAGAAAAAAAAGGTTTTCATTTATGTAAAACCTTTTTTAAGTCTTTTTCAACTAATCTATATTTTTTTTTTAACATATTATATCAAGTAAGAAAGATTTTTAAACTATTTTTTTCTAACTATATAATTTCATTTTCCATCAAAAGGACTTTTTTTAGCTGTTCATCAAGCAATAATATGCATTCTAGCTTTACCATTTATTTCCTGATATCTTTTTGGACAACTAACAACAAGTGAATGTCTTCATTTTCTTCTTCTATCTTTTAGTATTACTTTTCCTGTATCACTAGAGCTTCTTTTTAAAAAACCGTGAGTTCTAAGTCTTTTTCTTTTTTTTAATTTCCCTAACATTTTCTTTAAAGATTATATACTATTAATTTTTGCTGTCACATTTTATTTTTTTATTGCAATAAGTCAAATTTAATTAAAAAGATTAAACTATTTGTACCTAAAGATAGGTACCAGTTTTACACTAATTATATTTGCATAAAGAAAAGAACAGGAATAAAATAATTTTCATAAAAATTTGACAATTATATACATACATATATATATACTATGGTTGCTTCTATTTTTGGAAGCTTAAAACAAACACAAATGGGAGAAATCCATGAGCAAAGCTTTAAAATTATCATTACTTGTTTTATCTATGTTATTATGTTTAAAAATACTACATTATTGTTGTTTATATTATTAACATCTATTTATTTATTAATATCTTGAAGTTTTTTTTATTCTACTTGAATAAATATAGCATATATAGAAATAATTCCATTTTTCATAATTCCTTTAATTATATTAATATATATATTATATATTTTTATCAAGTGAATATATCAAAAGAAAATTTCTAAAAATTATATTTTTTCTTATTTATCTTTTTTAGTATTATTAGTTATTTTTTATTTTTCATATTATACTAATAGTAGTAATATTCTTTTAATTTCTGAAAATAGTTTTGAGACAAAATTACAAAATATAGAAATTAAAAATGAAGATAATTGATTAATTGCTTTATGAATACTTTTTAAAGAAAATAGTGATAATAATAAAAAGTTATCAGAAATATATAAAAATTTACAGAATAACTACAATTGTATTATTTCTAATAACTGAATAAATTGTAAAAATGAAGTACTAAAAGATAAGTTATTATTTTATAAAAATAATAACGATATAATTAATAAACTTGATATTGAGATAAAAAAAATAGTTAAGTCTACTTATTTTAAAGAAAGCATAATTGAAAATCAAGGTTTAAATTGAATTACTACTTTAAGCAGAATTAATTTGTATAGTGTTATAAATAAATTACAAGAGTGAAATACAAATGAAGCAATAGATTCCCTACTATTATACAAAAAACTTTGAGATAGGATTCTAGGTTGAGATACTTGAATTATAAATTTTCTTATTTGAAGTTCTATTATTTCTATTTCAAATCAAAATATTAATTATATTATAGATAATTATACTTTAGATAAAAAAAGTTTAGATTTTTTAAAAAATGAACTAAGTAACAATTATAATTCTAAAGAAATACTGTCAAATGTTATAAAATTTGAATACCAATTAAATAAAAACTATTATGATAAGAATTTCGCAAATAATAGCCTAATATATAATTCTGTGGAGTTTTACTCTTTACAAAGGACAACTTTAGATTATTTAATAAATTGATGAGACAAGGATTTTTATAAAAATAATACCACTAATTATTTAAAAAGGACTTTTGTATACTGATTTTTATGGAAACCAATATACGATATAAAATGATATAAAGATCAAATAGAAAAAATAAACATAGAAAGAAAAAATATTTTAAATAAAATATCAAAAAAATAATAGATTAAAAAGTATATAATATGATAAAATTGTTATATACTTTTTTCGTTTTAAGAATTTTAACAAGATTTTATAATAAAATTTGAAACTTTATCATTTGTCATATAATAAATTAATAATTTGTATTACTAATCTTAAATTTATGAGCAAGAAAAAAATCTCTTTTTTAATTTGAGCTTTAGCGGTTATGTTTGCTGCAACTTTATGGAGTTTAGATTGAATTCTTATAAGGCCTAAATTCTATAATTTTTCTCCTATAACTGTAGTTTTTTTAGAACATTTTCTTTGAGCTTTGGTTTTAAGTCCATTTTTAATTATATGATTTGATAGGCTTAAAAATATGAAAAAAAGAGATTTTTTATCTCTTTTTTGGATTTGTTTATTTTGAGGACTTATTTGAACATTAGCTATAACAGAAGCATTTTTTTCGGCTTTTAGATGAGAAGCAACAGTTTCAACAATAGTAGTTCTTCAAAAGCTTCAACCTATATTTGCTTTATTTTTAGCTTCTTTTGTTTTAAAAGAAAAATTGAATAAAAGATTTTATTTTTGGGCTTTCATTTCAATGATTAGTGCTTATTTTATAGCATTTTGAAGCTTATGAAAAGATATTTTAAATGTAAATCTTTTGAATATACCAGCATTTTATGCAATTATAGCAGCTTTTGCTTTTTGATCATCAACAGTATTTTGAAAAAGTCTTGTAGATGATTTGTGATTTAAATTAACAACATCTCTAAGATTTACATTTACTTCAATCCTAGCCTTTATTGCATTATTAATATTATGAAATTTCTCTGATTTCTGAAATTTATGAGTTTTACATTGGGAATTATTAGCTACTATAGTTTTTACAACTTGAACTTGAGCATTATTTTTGTATTACTTTTGACTTAAGAAAATACCAGCATCAGCAGCTACAATTTTTGAGTTAGCTTGGCCATTATCTTCAATTTATTTTGATTATAAATTTAATTGAAATTTATTGAATTCAACAGAAATTATATTTTCAATAGTTCTGGTTATTTCATTTTTTATGATAATATTAGGTAAAAATAAATGAAAGTAATATTTTTGACATATAAAAAATATTATGCTAAAATTTATATCAATATTTTAAAGTATAATATTTTATAAAAAACTAAAAATGACAGAAACATCTAATTATATAAATCCTATTTCTTGATTAAAAGAAACATACATAAAAAAAAGAAAAAATAATGATGAATTTATTGATGATAAAATGTTAGCTTTTTTACAACAATGAGTTTTAAAGGCTAAACAATCAGCTAAAATTCTAACAAGAGAAGAACTAACTAAATTTATAGAGAAAAATCCTGAATTAAAAGAAAAAATTAATGAAAGTTTATTAGCTGAAAGTGAATTTGTATCAACAGCAATGAAAAATGGTGATATAATAGAAAATAAAGATTGAAATTATGAGATTAGAATAAGTGATGCTAATTATGAAAAATATTGAGAAATATTAAATACTTTTTTAGAAAAATATATATGAGTTGATTATATTCAATGGAAACTTAAATGAAAAGAATGACAACCAAAATGACATACATTCTCTTTAAAAAAAGACGAACAAAATAATTTACATGTTGCCGATATGAAGCTAATTTTTTAAAAACAAGTAATATAAACATTTATATTACTTGTTTTTTTATATATCCACAACATTAAGATTAAATTCATTATTATCTATATCAATAAAAATTACCTTATTTTGAATACTCAAAATTTTTTGAATTTCTAAATCTGTTTCATAAAGTAATTTTTTTTCTTTTTTTTCTGTATCAAAAAATATAATTTTATTTTTATTATTATCTTCCAAAGATAAGTTATTTATCCTTATTTTATCATCTTTTTTAACTATTGCTATATATCAACTTTTATAAAAAACAAAATCATAAAAAAGTGATAAATATTCTTGTTCTTTAGTTAAATAATTATAAATAAAAGTTCATTTATCTGTGATTATGAAAAAATTATTATTTAGAGATTTTATATAATTTATTTTTAAATTTAGGTTTATTTGTTTATAATCCAGGTTTTTAATGTTGTAAATAAATTTATTACTTCACAGCTCTAAATAAAAGAAATCTTTATTATATTTACTTGAATTATTATAAATATTTTCTAATCTAATTAAATTTTTATCTACTATTTCAAAAGTTCATATTTTTTTATCTTCAAAATATAATTCAAGATTTTTGGCTTTTTTAAAATAAAAATTTCAAATATTTTCCAAATAAAAACTAGAATAATATAATTTAGAATTTTTTAAATTTAAAACTTTGTCTTTATCTGAAATTTTTTGTACAAAAAATTTATCTGTACTATTTTCCAATTTAATTTCTTTTTTAAGCTCTACATAAAGTTTCAAAGTATCATTTTTTGGAATATCTATATTTTTTGAAAAACTAATATATCAATCTTTAAAAATTTTCAGATCATAGTTTAATGGAGATAAATCTCAAAAATTACAATTTTCACCTTTACAATCAAAGGAAAATGTTTTTTTAATTGTTTTAGAATACATCTCTACTTTATAGTTATCTATATTTGAATTAATACTTATATTTCAAGTATAATAAACAAAAAAATATAAATAAGAAAAAACTATAATTAATATAAATAAGAAAATTATAATAAATGATATTAATCTACTACTCATCTTTCTGACTTAAAAATTATTTTTAAACTAACTTAACACTAATTTTAATTCTTTTTCTAATTCATGAATTCAATCTTTTGTAGAAGATGAAACAGGAATTATTTTTTGACCAAAAAAAACTTTGCTAGTTGAAGCTAAACTTTTTGAAACTTCATTATTACTTAATTTATCTATTTTTGATAAAACAATTAAAACTGGTAAATCAAATTCAAGTAAATATTTATACATTTCTAAATCTTTTTCTTGAGTTCATAGCCTAGAATCAACTAAAATTACGACATATTTTATATTATGTTTTCTTTCTTCTAAATACCAACTAATAAGACTATCTAAACCTTCTTTTAAATCTTTTCAAAGTTTAGCAAATCAATATCAAGGCAAATCTGTAAAATAGTATTTATTATTTACTACAAATAAATTTGCTTCTCTTGTTTTTCAAGGTTTTGAACTTGTTCTAACTAAATCTTTCTTTCAAAAAATAGTATTCATTAAACTTGATTTTCCAACATTTGATCTTCAAACAAAAACTATTTCCTTTTTTTTCTCAAAAAATACATCTTGTGAATCCAAAGTAACTGACCTATAAAAATTAACTTCTTTAATAAACATCAATATATTTGTTTAAAAGTAAAATATGTTATATAATATTAAAAATATTAAAAATATAAAATAATAATTAAAAAATGTCTGAAAAAATTATAGTTCCTCCAAGTGATGATATAAATGACAAAGTAAGAATAAATGCCAAAAGTGCTTATTTAATGATTTTTATATCATTAATGTTTCTTTTAAATAAAACAAATCCTTATATTCACAATACTTTTGTTAAAAATCATACAAAAACTGCTTTTTTTATACATTTATTTTTTTTGCTAACATATATAATATTTATTCACTATTGACTATTTAGTATACAAATTTTTTGATATAATTTAAATTATATAATAGCATGAATATTATTTATATTAAACTTTTTTTTACTTATAATATGAGTTTATAATGCTCACATTTGAAAAACATTTAAAATATGAAACATATTAAAAATAAGTGATAAAGAAGAAATGTTTAACCTAAAAGAAGTAAAAATATGAGAAAAAGATAAAGCTACTTTTATTTTAACTTTTGTTCCTTTTTTGTGATATATAATTTACTCAAAATACAAAATAAATAATTTAGTTAAAAATATATGTAAACTTAATTTAACATTATCTTTAATTATAGCATTTCTGTTCATATATTGACATGAATCTTTAGGATTATTGCTTATATTGGCATATATTGTTTTTGTTGTGTTTTTTAGTTTATTATTGATTTTAAAAAATAATATTTTGGTTATCAATTTATACTTTTTACCAACTTTTGAACAAATAGAAGAGAATGTTATAGTAATAATAAAATATATTCTAAATTACTTTAAAAAATGAAGTTTTACAGAATTCAAACAACTCTTAGAACAAGAAAAGTTAGAAAAAAAACAAATAGAAGAAGATGAAATTGTTGAGTTAAATAACAAAAAAGATATAAAAATAAGTAAAAATTTAATTTATTTACCAATTTTTAACTTTATATTTTTATTTTATATTAAAACTAAATATAGATTTCATATAATAAACTGAATTTATATAAGTATATTATTTGTGATATTTTTCTTTTTGTTTTGAAACAATACAAACCATTTTATAATTTTAATTTTTCCTATTTTTTACTGAATATGATTCTTACAGAATAAACTAAATTATAAAATGCCTTTTATTTATAAATTTCATACTTTTTTAATGAAAATTTTATTTCTAACAAAAAAAACAACTTCAATAATTCAAGAAAAACATAAGGAAGAGAATATTGTAAGCTTAAAAGTAGAATAAAATAATTAAATACAAAATATTTTGTATTTAATTATTTTATGATTATCATTATACAAATTAATTATAAAACTTATAAAAACTTATAAAATATGTTTTTCAAAACCTATTGAATACTTTGACAAAATGCAAGAAATTTAAATTACATAAAATGATATAATGATTCTATAGCTAAAAATCTAGCTGATTCAAAACTAAAAACAAAGGATTTTTTGACTTTAAAATGAATATCTATAGTTGATACATTAATGATTATTGAAAATCATAACGAGTTAAAAAATGATTTTTTAGAAGAATTAAATCCACCATTTGTAATAAAACCAAATAGTTGATATTGATGAAGATGAATAATAGTTTTAGACAAAAAAGATATTGATTGAAATTATATATCAAATACTTGAAAAGTTTATTCTAAAAAAATGTTAAAAAATCATTTTTCTAACATTTTGGATGGTTTTTTTTCCCTTTCTTGATACAGGGATTCAATAATTATAGAAAAAAAAATACTTCTTGATCATCAGATAGACTTATTATGAAAATTTTGATTACCTGATATAAGAGTATTAGTTTTCAACAAAGTTCCAGTTATGGCCATGCTTAGGGTCCCAACAAAAGCTTCTGGAGGAAAGGCTAATTTACATGCTTGAGCATGTTGAGTTTGAATAGATATTTGAAGCTGAAAATTAACTTATATTACAAAATCTTCAAAAATAATAAAATCAATTCCTGATATTTGAGATATTAGATGAATAAAAATTCCTAAATGGGAAGAAATATTAACATTAGCAGTAAAAGTTCAAAGTATATCAAATATATCTTATGTTTGATGTGATATAGTTCTTGATGATAACAAATGACCTATTTTGCTTGAAATGAATATTAGACCTTGATTAGAGGTTCAAGTTGCAAATATAGCACCGTTAAAAGATAGATTAGAAAGAATATCTTGAATAAATGTTGGTTCTGTAGAAAAGTGAGTTAGATTATGAAGAGATTTGTTTAGCTGAGATATAGAAGAAAAAATTAAAAATATTACTTGAAGAAAAGTAATTTGAGTAAAAGAATATATTACAATAATTTATAATGAAAAAAAATATAAATATTTAGCAGAAATAAACATCTGAGATAATTGTAGTTATATAGATAAGGAATTTTTAAAAAACATATTAAAAATAGCTATAAATGAAGAAACTGAAATAAGACTAAAATTTGATTTATTTTGAGAAATAAGAATAGTTAAATTTATAATAAAAGAATGACTTTGAATAAACATATTATTATGAAAAGTATGACTAAAGTGATTTTTAGTAGATCCCTTCAAATACAGAAAATGAGAACTTCCATTATCAAATGAAATAGATTTTTTAAAAAGTAAAAATATAGTAATAAGGAAAACTTATGAAGAAATTATTACAAATATAGACAAAAAAATCATATCAATAGATAAAAAACTAATTATATTAAAAACAATAAGACCAATAAATATAGTTGAAGAAAAAGAAAGTTTTATAAAAACAAACTGAAAACATATTCCTAAATTTAAATATGATGATTTTAAACTAGATTTATCTTTTTTAGAAAAGAGTATAGATTCAATAAATATACCTGATATTCCTCTTGCTTTTATTTACAATTCAAAAAAACAAGAAATTAAAAATAAAATTCAACTTTTAAACTCTTTTAAAAATAAGAATATTAAGGATTTTACATCTTATTCTAAAAAAGTTTATTGAAATATAACCAAAAATAATTTATCTATAGCTATAGATAAATTATCTCATATGAAAAATATAAAACAAGAAAGTGAATTTGTTAATTTTGAAGATGTAAGAAACTATGTAAATAAGTTTAATCACATTTATTCAATAAAAATTTCTCTTAAAAAAACTTACTGATCAGCAAGATTTTTTATGAAATGAAATAATTTATTTTTTAGAGAAGATGCTCTTGTTTGAAAAAAGGAGCTAAGATCAATAGTGGCACATGAAATTGAAGGACATTATCTAAGGAAAATAAATTGAAACAAAATTCAATATTCTATATTCTCACATTGAACAGCTGGTTATTTATCAACAGAAGAATGAGTTGCAATATATAACCAAAATAGGTTTTTAAATGAAACAAGTAAAAAGTACTATACAATTTATGAAAGATACTTTTTTGTTGATTATACCTTAAAAAATAGCTATAATAATTTACTTTCTAAAATGCTTAACTTTTATAATTGAGATTATGAAAAAGTTTTTAATTATATTCTAAGGCTAAAAAGTTGATTTGAAGACATATCAAAAGATTGATGTTTTGTTAAAGATGTTGTTTATTTAAACTGATTTTTAGAAGTAAGTAATTATTTATCTTCATGATGATCATTAAAAGATTTATATATATGAAAAATAAACATAGACGACCTGAAATACATTAAAGATTCATATTTTCTAAATCTTAATTTAAAAGATCTAAGAGTTCCTTTTTCTATATAAAATAATTATTTTAACATTGAAAAATAAAAATAAATTGGTACTATATCACAATAATCTATAATCTTAATAATATGTCAAAATACTTAGAAGTAATATGAGCTAGAACCCATAATCTAAAAAATATAAACCTAAAAATACCTAAGAATAAAATAACAGTTATTACATGAGTATCTGGTAGTTGAAAATCATCTCTTGCTTTTAATACTATTTACTCTGTTTGAAATCAGAAATATTTAGAAAGTTTAAGTAGTTATGTAAGAATGTTTATTTGATGAATAAAAGAGGAAGCTGAAATTGATGAAATAAAAGGACTTTCCCCGACTATAAGTATAGATCAAAAAACAACAAGCAAAAATCCTAGATCTACAGTTTGAACTATAACTGAAATATTCGACTATTATAAATTATTATTTTTAAATATTTGAGTAAGGAAATGTGTTAAGTGTAATAATATAGTTGAAAAAAACTCTTTGGATGATATTATAAATTATTTAAGTTCATTTGAAGAAAATACTAAATTTTCTATTAAATCTAATATAAAATGAGAGTTTAATGATTTTGACGATGTAAAAAGAGAAGTTTTAGATTTATGATTTATAAGATTTTCTATAGATAACGAAATCTTCACCATAAATGATAATATAAATATTTCTAATATAGATAATATAGATGTAATTATAGACAGGTTAGTTGTAAAAAATTATTCAGATAATGAATCAAATGATATAAAAAGACTTAAAGATAGTTTAGAATTAGCATTTAAAATAGGTAATTGACAATTAATAATAGATGTCATAGATTCAGATAAAAATATTTTAAAGACTTTTTCTAATATTTTTGTTTGTTCTAATTGTTGACATATTCCTGAAGAGCTTAATATTTCTAGCTTTTCTTTTAACTCACATTCTTGAGCATGTCCTGAATGTCATTGACTTTGAGTAAAGAAGATATTTTTAGAAGAAAATATAATGAATTTTGATTTAACTCTATTAGAATGAGCCATAATTGCACCTTGATTTTGATGAGAATATTTTTATGAATTATTAAGAGTGGTATGACAAGAAAATAAATTAGAATTAAATAAAAAATATAAATTATTAAACAAAGAACAAAAAAAAGTAATTTTATATTGAACTTGAAATAAAACATACAAAGTTGAATATATAAATGAACATTGAATAAAAAATACTTATAATTCTAAATTTGAGTGAGTTATAAATTCTCTAACTAGAAGATATTTTGATTGATGAGCTGACAAAGGCATTTATGATGATTATATTGTAGACATAGATTGTCCACTTTGTAATTGACAAAGATTAAAAAGAGAAAGTTTATCTGTTTACATAAATAATATTAATATTTGAGACTTAGCTGATTTATCATCAGATAAAGCTATAGATTTTTTAAAAAGCTTAAAATTAACTAAAAATCAAGAAAAAATAGTTCAAAAAGTTTTGAAAAACAGTATAGAAAGATTAAGTTTTCTTGTTTGAGTTGGATTAAACTATATGACAATTTCAAGAAAAGCTTGAACTTTATCAGGTTGAGAATCTCAAAGAATTAGGTTGGCTACTCAAATATGAACACAATTAGAATGAATAATTTATATTCTTGATGAGCCTTCTATTTGACTACATCCAAGAGATAATGATATGTTAATAGAAAATATAAAAAAACTAAGAAATATATGAAATACTCTTATTATTGTCGAACATGATGAAGATATAATGAAAAATAGCGATTATATTGTAGACATTTGACCTTGAGCTTGAGTTCATTGATGACAAATTGTAGCAGAATGAACTTTAGAAGAAATTATAAATAATCCTAATTCTGTAACCTGACCGTATTTAACATGAAAAAATAGGATTTCAATAAAAAGAAGTAAAAGAAAGTTAGACAAATATTTGGAAGTAATTTGAGCTAAAGAAAATAACTTAAAAAATATAGATGTAGCTTTTCCTCTTTGAAATTTTATAACTGTTACTTGAGTTTCAGGTAGTGGTAAATCAAGCTTAATTAATGATATTTTAGCTAATTATTTGGCAAATAAATTAAATAGAGCAAAAAGACAAGTTTGAAAGTTTGACAAAATATTATGAATAGAAAATTTGGATAAAACAGTTATTATAGACCAGTCTCCTATTTGAAGAACTCCAAGAAGTAATCCAGCAACTTATACATCAGTATTTACTCCTATTAGAGATGTTTTTGCTCAAACCGTTGATGCACAACTTAGATGATATTGACCTTGAAGATTTAGCTTTAATACTAAAGAATGAAGGTGTCAAGAATGCGATTGAGATTGAGTAAAAAAAATAGAAATGCATTTTTTACCTACAGTTTATGTTGAGTGTGAAAAATGTAGATGACAAAGATATAATCCTGAAACATTAAAGGTTAAATATAAATGAAAAACTATATCTGATATTTTAGATATGACAGTTGAAGAATCAGTAGATTTTTTTTCAAACCATCCTAAAATAGTAAATATATTGAAAACATTGGACAAAGTTTGACTTTGATACATAAAACTTTGACAATCAGCAACTACTTTATCAGGATGAGAAGCTCAAAGAATAAAATTAGCAACAGAATTATCTAAAAAATCAACAACTAAAACTTTTTATATACTCGATGAACCTACAACTTGATTACATTTCCAAGATGTTAATAAACTGTTAGTAATACTACATTCTTTAGTAGACAAATGAAATACAGTTTTGGTTATAGAACATAATATGGATGTTATAGTTAATTCTGATTATTTAGTAGATATTTGACTAGAGTGATGAGATAAATGATGAAATTTAATTTTTGCTTGAACTTTAGAAGAAATAGAAAAATGTGATAAAAGTTATACCATAGATGCTATAAAAAAATATTTTTGATAGTAAAGGTTTAGTTGTTTCAACCACCCCGGTCTAAAGACACGGGGCTTTTATTTTGAATTTAAATTACTATATAGATATTTCTTCACCAACACAATCTTCTTTTCACTGATTTTCTACATA
>Ga0172373_10002290_pt1 | contig 29615 bp, 25 predicted proteins | sample Lak10m_2_FD_114546 | JGI IMG/M metagenome (GOLD analysis project Ga0172373, IMG submission 114546) | Freshwater microbial communities from Kabuno Bay, South-Kivu, Congo - kab_092012_10m | ecosystem: Environmental > Aquatic > Freshwater > Lake | place: Democratic Republic of the Congo...
GCAGTATCTCCTTTCTCGCGTTCATGGTGATCACCGAATACCGCCGTTACCAGATGTCATTCGAACTAAAGCGGTAGCGCAGCAGGTGGCGGTAGCAACCTGAAGGTTAGCCTATGGATCCTGCTACTACCAGCACTTTTTGAGTAGTTACGTCCATAGCAGCCCGACATAAACAGATTTTTTACTGGACTGCATTCACCCCTAATTCAGCTAGAAAGGCATGGACATGGCTTACCGACATGGCCCCTTCACCAACGGCGGAAGCGACCCGCTTGATCGATCCCGATCGCACATCCCCCACCGCAAACACACCGGGCACACTGGTTTCGAGCATCATGGGCGGGCGTCCGCTGCTATCGCCCCCTAGCCCCTGGCCAGTTTTGATAAAGCCCTTGTCGTCGGTAGCCAGGCAACCGTTGAGCCAACGGGTGTTGGGTTGAGCGCCAATCATCAAAAATACGTGGCGGATGGGATGGGTTTTTACTTCTCCTGTCTTTAAGTGCTTCCAGGTGACCTGCTCAAGGTGGCGATCGCCCTGGAGTTCGACAATTTCGGTGTAGGGGTGCAGGGTAATGCGATCGGAGGAGAGAATGCGACCAATCAGGTAGTCTGACATGGTGTCTTTCAGACCATCCCGACGAATCAGCAGATGTACGTGGCGAGCCTGGGAAGAGAGAAACACCGCTGCCTGACCAGCAGAGTTACCACCGCCCACCACGATAGCCTCTTCATTTTTACACAGGCCACCTTCCATAGCCGTGGCGGCGTAGTAGACCCCGGCATTGTCAAAGGCACGGCTGTTGCTAACCTGTAGGGTACGGTAGGTGGCCCCACTGGCAATGACAACGGTGTGTGCCTTCACGGTCTTGGTGGCGTCGTCTTCATCGCACAGGCTGAGCTGAAACGGGTGCTGGGTACAGTCTAGGCTCACTACCTGTCGCGGCAGCGCAATGGTGGCCCCAAACTTCATGGCCTGGGTTTGGGCACGACCCGCCAGGGCCTGCCCCGAAATGCCCGTCGGAAAGCCCAGATAGTTTTCGATTTTAGAGCTGGTGCTGGCCTGGCCGCCCGGTGCTTCGCCCTCCAGCAGAAGGGTTTTGAGTCCCTCAGAGGCGGCATAGACCGCTGCTGATAGGCCAGAAGGGCCACCCCCTACAATGGCTACATCGTAGGGTTCCACGCAGTCCAGTTCTTCCACTAGCCCCAGGGCGCTGGCCAATTCATAGTTGCTGGGGTTGGTCAGCACCTCATCCCCCAGGTGAATCACCACCGCTGGCAGTTGGGCCTCTGCCAGGTTGTAGCGGGTCAGCACCTCAGTGCAGTCTTGGGCAGAGCAATCGAGTAGCTCTAGGGGATAGCCATTACGTCGCAAAAAACGCTCAATCCTTACCCCGTCGGCGTTTTGATGACTGGTGATCAGGGTGACACCCCCCTGACCGTGGGAGATAAACGCCACCCGACGCAGGATAAACGCCCGCATGATAATTTCGCCGATGTCGGGTTCAGCGGTGATCAGCTTGCGAAAGGCCGGACGGCCAATCCGCACCACGCTGCCGTCTTCTCCCATTTGGCCGCTGACTAAAACCTGGCGGTCGTTAAACAGATCAATCTCGCCGGTAAACTGATCCTGACGGTGGACGGTGATGATGTTGCACTCACCATGCTGGTTTTCATAGATTTCGATGCATCCTTCGAGCACGATAAAAAAATCTACGGTGCGCTGGCCACGCTTAAACAGCAGCGTCCCTTTAGGAAGCTTTTCTATGGTGCCAAATGTTACGGCACGCTCGACTTGTTCAGCCGTTAAGACTGGAAAAATCTGATGTTCCCGACTATAGGGATCGGTTGGCTGTAGGGGATTAACGACATCAGGTGTTTGAGGGTCCATGGAGATAAACTCTTGTAGTTGAGTGGGGTTTATAACGCAGTTGTTGGTAAGGCGGAGATGGAACCCTCAACGCATGGTGACAAACTCCTCGGCGGAGCTGGGGTGAATGGCGACGGTGGCGTCAAAGTCGGCCTTGGTGGCCCCCATCTTGACGGCGATCGCCACCCCCTGAATGATCTCAGCGGCGTGGTCCCCCACCATGTGGGCCCCCAGCACCCGGTCGGTGGACCGTTGCACCACCAGTTTCATCAAGGTGCGGCACTCCAGGTTGGGCAGGGTGTAGTACATGGGCCGAAAGCGGGAGCGGTAGACCTGAATATCATCCTCACCAAACTGTTGCCGGGCCTGCTCCTCCGTCAGGCCAACGGTGCCCATCTCGGGGGTGGTAAAGACGGCAGTGGGCACGTTGTCGTAGTTCATCAGGCCGGGTTTGCCGCCAAACTCCCGATCTGACAACAGGCGACCCTCCTTAATGGCCACCGGGGTGAGGTTGATGCGATCGGTGACATCCCCAACGGCAAAGATGTGGGGCACGGTGGTGCGGTGCAGGCCATCCACGGCGATCGCCCCCTGGTTGACCTCCACCCCGGTGTTTTCCAGTGCCAACCCCTGGATATTGGGGCGTCGCCCCGTGGCCGCCAGCCCCACCGCATCCGCCAGCAGGTGCTCCTGTTTCTCTGGGGTGGCAATGGTGACATCAATGCCAGCGGCGGTTTTGTGGATAGCCACAATCTCACTGTGGGGGAACAGGGTAATCCCCTGGTGCCCCATGGCAGCTTGAATTTCGCTCTGCAGATCGCCATCAAAGCCCCGCAGAATCTTGTCCCCCCGAATGATCTGGGTGACCTGGGTGCCCAGGGCCTGTAATACGCAGGCGAATTCACAGCCGATGTACCCGCCCCCCAGGATCACCAGCCGTTGAGGTTGTTCCGGCAGGTGGAAAATATCATCGGAGGTGATGGTGTGTTCGATGCCGGGGATGTCGGGTTTGACCGGCTTACCCCCCACCGCGATCAGAATCTTGCCGGCGGTGATTTTCTCCTCCCCCACCACCAGGCTATGGTCATCCAGGAAGTGGGCGTAGTGGCGAAACAGTTGCACCCCGGACTTTTCTAGCATGGTTTGGTAGATGCCATTCAGGCGGGTCACCTCCCGGTCTAGGGCGGTGATCAGGGTGGGCCAGTCAAACTGGCGTTCCCCCACCGTCCACCCATAGCCCGCCGCCGCCACAAACTGTTCGGGAAAGTGGGAGGCGTAGACCATCAGTTTCTTTGGCACACAGCCCCGGTTCACACAGGTGCCCCCCAGTCGACCGGCCTCCGCCAGCCCCACCCGGGCCCCGTACTCCGTCGCCCGGCGGGCTGCGGCAATGCCACCGGAGCCCCCACCAATCACAAATAGGTCGAAGTCGTAGGCCATGGTCTACCTCCCCACCAACAGGGCAAACTTTCCCTCTCTATTGTATCGCCCTAGCCATCGGTAAAAAGGCTCTAACGATTCTTGGGGCCATGGATGGTTTAACCCTTGAGGCCCACATCATCCGTCGAGGGTGCCCTACCCGGCGATCGCTGGAAATAGCAGTGATATTTTTTATCATAGCTAGCCCGAGCTGGGGGAAGTTAGGCATCAGCATTCAGGCATCAAAAGAGTAAGACAGCTAAAAGGCCACAGCCCGGGCCCATCAGGGTAGTACACTATGGGGGATAGTGGGAGAGAAGCAAGATCTCCATGGCTGATATTGTGAAGGGCTATGACACCTTCGCCTCGGTTCCTAATTCAATTCACCCTCAATGGCTGCTCGAAAACCTACCCAGGCTCAATCTATTTATCAACTGAAAATTACCCTCAAGGACTGTCGCCCCCCGATCTGGCGACGGGTGCAGGTGCGCAGCAATAGTACCCTGGCGGATTTGCACTGGGTCATACAGCGTTCCATGGGATGGGGAAACTCCCATCTCCACTCCTTCACCATTCGCGGCGTCGAATATGGCGTGCCCATGCCTGAATTTGGCTTCGATGAGGTGGACTTGCGGGATGAGCAGCCGGTCAAGTTGAGTAAGGTAGTTTCAGGGGAAACGTTTAAGTTCTTCTACCTTTATGACTTTGGCGATAGCTGGGAGCACGAGGTCCTGGTGGAGAAGGTACTACAGGCGGATCCTGAAATCAGCTACCCAATTTGCCTTAAGGCCCGGCGAGCCTGCCCACCTGAAGACTGCGGTGGGGTTTGGGGCTATCAGAGTTTCCTAGAGGCGATTCAAGACCCAGCCCATCCTGAACACGATGAAATGCTGGAATGGGTTTGGGGGAGCTTTGATCCGGAAGTGGTTAACCTGGAGGAAATTAATTTCTCATTAAAGGAAATTTCTCAGGATTAAGGAGAGTTCCCGTTGAAGGAGGGCCTGCACCGTCGGGACCAGCAGGTAAGCCTGGGCGATACAGGTGTACGTATTCCCAGACTAAAGGGTTAGCCAAACATTAATCCCAGCAGGGCAAGACTGGCTATCCGCCAAAGCCACCCGCCACCGGCGCTCTGGGGAGGCGGTTCTGGAGCGATCTGCCCTTTACCACCGCATAGGGGACAGTCCTCAGCGGTTCCCAGGAAGGCACCGGGGACCTTACCCGTACCATCTGAGAACAGAGGGCCGATGGAATCTCATCATAAAACGGATGACTGGAGCCCAAAGGGTGAGTCAACGTTTCTTAGCACTGGGGTTTCAAGCATCAATGGCAAGGTTGACTCACCCGAGGCCAGTGGTTTAGAGAAAATGTCTGGTGGTCAGTCAACCGATGATCGATAGCAATGGGAGGAGCTATGGCCAGCTTTCTGAGCCAGCAGCATGTCATGGCTGCAGTGCCTTTAGTCGGCTGTAGTATTACGGACCGGAGGCTTAACCAAACCGACCGGTGACGTAGTCCCGGGTTTCTTGCAGGGCGGGGTCACTGAAAATTTTCTGGGTCTCGTCAAACTCCGCCAGGTATCCCACCTTACCGCCGGCCCCCTCCACCACCTCCGCATTAAAGAAGGCGGTGTAGTCGGCCACCCGGGTGGCCTGCTGCATATTGTGAGTGACGATGATAATGGTGTAATCCTGGGTTAACTCCTTCATTAACTCCTCCACCTTCAGGGTGGAGATCGGATCCAGAGCTGAGCAGGGTTCATCCATCAGCACTACCTCCGGTTGCACCGCGATGGTGCGGGCAATACAGAGGCGCTGTTGCTGTCCACCGGAGAGGGAGAAGCCACTCTCCTGCAGTTTATCCTTCACCTCATCCCAAAGGGCAGCCCGGCGCAGGGAGGTCTCCACCAGCTCATCCATATCCCCCTGATAGTTACTGATCCGGGGGCCGTAGGCGATGTTGTCGTAGATGGTCTTCGGGAAGGGATTGGGCTTTTGAAACACCATGCCAATCCGCCGCCGCACCTCCACCGGATCGACATCAGCGGCGTAGAGATCCTGACCGTGGTAGGTCATCTTGCCCTTCAGGTGAAAAACCTCAATTAAATCATTGAGACGGTTAAAGCACCTGAGTACCGTACTTTTACCACAGCCGGAAGGGCCGATGAAGGCCGTCACCTTATGCTGGGGAATGTCAACGGACACATCTCGCACGGCACGGTAGGACCCGTAATAAATATCACAGTCCTTAGCGCGTAGGACAACATCGTTAGTAATCGCCATGGGGTTCATGCTCTGCTCAGAATTCTACGCGGACCTAACTTCTATCATCGTTTACGGGTGACTAAACGGGCGGTAATGCTGGAGACCAGCACCAACAACACCAAAATCAGGGAGGCGGCCCAGGCCAATTCCTGCTGGGGTTTAAAGGGCAGAGTGGCGAAATTATACACCAGTACCGCCAGACTAGCAATCGGGTTGGTGATGCCGTTGGGCCAGAAGGGAGAGAACAGGGCCGTAAAGATTAAGGGGGCAGTTTCCCCGGCGGCCCGGGCCACCGCCAGGGTCACCCCGGTCAAAATGGCGGGAACGGCGGCGGGTAATACCACCTTCAGCACCATTTGATACTTGGAGGCCCCCACCCCCAGGGCGGCCCAGCGGATATCCTGGGGTACAATTTTCAGGGCTTCATCGGTGGTGCGGATGATGGTGGGTAACATCAACACCGCCAGGGCCACCCCCCCCGCCAGGGCGGAGTAGCCCGGCAGGGCGGGCTTCACCATCAGACCGTAGATGAACACCCCAGAAATAATCGAGGGCACCCCCGCCAGAATATTCACCCCAAACCGCACCCACTCGTCAATGGAGGTTTCATCACCGCCAAACTCCGCCAGCCAGATGGCGCAGAGGACACCGATGGGGACGGCAATCAAGGTGGCGATCGCCACCACGATCAGGGTGCCAACGATGGCGTTGGCAATACCGCCCCCCTGCAGGCCCGGGGCCGGGGGCAGTTGGGTAAACAGGTCCAGATCCAGCCGGTTGAACCCATTGACGGTGACGTAAAACAACACCAGGGCCAGGGGCACCAGGGCGGCCAGGATACAAAGGCCGGCTAACCCGGTCATAACCGCATTAAAAAGGCTACGACGACTGGCCTTGTTGATTTTCAGACTCTGGCTATTAAAACTATCCATGGCGGAGTTAGCGATCATGGGGAGTAGTTAGGTAGGGAATGGGGAGTGGAGAGTGGGGAGTGGATCCGCCTACAACAAAAAATCTGAACTACTGACTGCTGACCACCTTTTCAAGGGCTGCAGGATTTATGCCGCGCCCCACTAGTCGTACTTAGCCTGGAGCTTGCGCACAATCCAGTCCGCCAAAATATTGACGATCAGAGTCAAGATCACCAGGATGAAGGCGGCGTACATCAGGGCCGCCACCTGAATCCCCTTAGCCTCAGCGAACTGATTGGCTAACAGGGAGGCGATAGTATTGCCGGGCTGCAGAATGGAGGAATTAATGGTGTTGGCATTGCCCACCAGCATGGTCACCGCCATGGTCTCCCCCATGGCCCGACCCAGGGCTAACATCACCCCACCGACAATGCCGGAGATGGCGGCGGGAATCAAGACTCGAAAGATAGTGCCCCAGCGGGTGGCCCCCAGCCCGTAGGAACCCTGCCGTAGCTCCGGGGGGAGGGCCGCCAGGGAGTCTCGGGAGATAGCGGTAATAATCGGCAAAATCATCACCGATAGTACCAGGGAGGCAGCCAGGATGCTGGGTCCGGTGAAACTGATGCCAACCAGGCCGAAGAACCACTTCAGGGCCGGAATCAGCACGAAAATACCCCACAGACCGTAGACCACACTGGGAATGGCCGCCAGCAGCTCCACTAAAAACACCAGAACGGTGCGAATCTTCAGGGGAATAAAGTTTTCACTCAGGAACAGAGCCGTGCCCAGGCCCAGGGGCACCGCTATCAACAGGGAGATGGCGGAGGTTAGCAGGGTCCCGTAGACCATCGGCAATACCCCGAAGGCCTCCCGCCCCTCCACCGGATTCCAGGCACTGGTCCACAGGAAGCCTAGACCATATTCCTGAACGGCGGGCCAGGCCTGCACCAGCACCAGCAGGCCAATGGCCACCAACAGGAGCAAAATGAACAGGGCAAACACCAGGGCGGTGTTCTCAAATAGACGATCTAGCCCCTTTTCCGTCGCCGATCGGGTGCGGGAGCTAGGGGGAGTAGGGGAGGGAGTGCCAACAGTCACGGTGACCTCGTCAGGAGATAGGGGAAAAGCTGAATGGGAAAACAGTTATGATGCTGTTTCCCCACTCAAAAGTGAAACGTCTACTTAACCGTGATGGTGTAGTCGGGGCTGATGCCATCGGCGGCCGCCGCGATCCGCTCCCGCACATTTTTCGGTAAGGGAATGTAGCCCAGGGCCCCAGCTACCTCTTGTCCCTGGTTAATTCCATATTCGACCATGACTTCAATACCCTTGGCCTTTTGGGCATCAGGATACTTTTCGTAGACCATGATCCAGGTGTAGGTAACGAAGGGATAGGAGTCAGGCCCATCGGCATCAACCACGAAGGCCCGCAGGTTATCGGGAAGTTCCACGTTAGCCAGGGTAGCGGCGGCCTTCTCGTCATCCACCTTGATAAAGTTACCAGCCCTGTTTTCCAGGGTGGCAAAGGCCAGGTTATTTTGGGTGGCGTAGCCGTACTCAATGTAGCCGATCGCCCCCTCGGTTTGCTGAATTTGGGCGGTCACCCCTTCGTTCCCCTTGGCACCGACAAAGGTGCCGGTTTTGGGCCACTCCACGCTTTTGCCCTCGCCGATCGCCTTCTCAAACTCGGGGGAAATGGCCGCCATATTTTTGGTAAACACGGCGGTTGTGCCACTACCATCGGAGCGATGCACAAAGGTAATGGGGCGATCGGGCAGGGTCACACCGGGGTTGTCAGCGGCGATCTTTGGATCATTCCATTTGGTGATTTTACCCCTGGCAATATCAACGTAGGTCTGCCGGGCTAGCTTCAGGTCCGTCACCCCGGGTAGATTGTAGGCCATCACAATGCTACCGGCGGTCATGGGCAACAAAATCACCCCCCGGGCAACCTTGGCGATTTCCTCATCCTTCATGCCGGTGTCACTGGCACCAAAGTCTACGGTTTCAGCGGTGAACTGCTCCACCCCAGCGCCACTACCAACGGATTGGTAGTTGACCTGGAGCTCGGGGACCACCTTATTCAGCTCAATGAACCAATTTTGATACAGGGGGGCGGGGAAGGATGCCCCGGCTCCGGTCAGCGCCACATTGCCGCCCAGGGAAATCCCTTCCTTAGTGCCGGCCCCGGTGGTGCTGGTGGTGCCACCGCCACAGGCTGCTAGACCGGTCAGGAATAGAGCCGAGGTGGCCAGGCCCAGGTTAACGCGCAATCCTGAAATTTTATGAAGCATAGTTTTGCAATCAATCAACGAGGTAGTAAAAGTCTTTTCAGCTCTGAAACGGCTAGAAAGGCAATTGACAACAGAAACACCATAGTTCTTAATTAGCCCATTAAGGTAAAGAAAAGGTTATCAACCGCTCCCGTCCCCTGAATTGACCGCTGTTCCAATCCCTGGAGTCCCTCAATGACGCACCGTTCCCGCCGAGGTTTTGTGGCTATGGCCCTGGCCGGGCTGCTGTTAAGCTGGTTGATCAGCTGTGGGGGCGGGCCCTCCTCCAGGGTGACCGCTCCCGAGGCGGGGGGCGATCGCCAGGTGGAGTTCTGGACCATGCAGCTCCAGCCTGAGTTCACCGACTACTTTAATCAGCTGATTGCCACCTACGAAAGCCAGAACCCCGGGGTGAAGGTGCGCTGGGTGGATGTGCCCTGGGGGGATATGCCCAGCAAAATCTTGACGGCGGTGACGGCGGGGACCGCCCCCGACCTGGTTAACCTCAACCCTGACTTTGCCGCCCAGTTGGCGGAGAAGAAGGCCTGGATGAGTCTGGAGGGCAAGGTCAGCCCGGCGGATCAGCAACGCTACCTACCCCGGATCTGGCAGGCCAATCAGCTGAATGACAGCAGCTTCGGCATTCCCTGGTACCTCACCACTAACATCACCCTCTATAACCAGCAGTTGCTGGAGGCCGCCGGTGTCAAGCCCCCCACCACCTACGCCGAACTGGCCCAGGTGGCCCGGGCGGTGAAGCAGAAAACCGGTAAGTATGCCTACTTCACCACCTTTGTGCCCCAGGATGCTGGGGATGTGCTGCAGTCCTTTGTGCAGATGGGGGTTGACTTGGTGGATAGCCAGGGTAAGGCGGCCTTTAACACCCCGGCGGGGAAGGCGGTGTTCCAGTACTGGACCGATCTGTATCAGCAGGAGCTGCTGCCCAGGGAAGTCTTGACCCAGGGCCATCGCCGGGCCATTGATCTCTTCCAGTCGGGGGAGGTGGCGCTGCTGTCCACCGGGGCGGAGTTTTTACCCACCATCGCCACCAATGCCCCCGACATTGCCCGGGTGACCGGCAGTGCACCCCAAATTACCGGCGATACCGGCAAGCACAACGTGGCGGTGATGAACCTGGTGATTCCGGCTGCCACCGATGTGCCCGAGGCGGCCCTGGCCTTTGCTCTCTACCTCACCAACGACGCCAATCAGTTGAGCTTCGCCAAGGCGGCGGGGGTGTTGCCCTCCACGGTGGCCGCCCTCCAGGATAGCTACTTCACCGCGGCGGCGGGGTCGGGCTCTACCCCCGAGGACCAGGCCCGGGCGGTGGGGGCGGCCCAAATGGCCCAGGCGGAGGTACTGGTGCCCCCCATGGATGGGGTGCAGGAGTTGCAGGCCATCCTCTACGACAATTTGCAGGCGGCGATGCTGGGGCAAAAGACCGTAGACCAGGCGGTTAGCGATGCGGCGGCGGCCTGGGATGGGCGCTGAATTTTGACTACTGCCTCCCTGTTTAGCGATCGCCTGATTCACCCCACCTGGAACTAGGACTACACAAGTATTACGGATATTACGGATTCGATCGAAAAACCATGGTTAATGGGCTAACGGGCGAGGTGATGGGTATTGATCTGGGGGGCTCGGCCATCAAGCTGGGACGGTTCGGCCCCAAGGGTGACTGTCGGGCAGAATTAACCCTGGCCACCCCCCAACCTGCCACCCCAGGGGCGGTGGTGGCCGCCATCGTGGCGGGGATTAACCAAATCGACCCCGATCACCAGACTCGGGCAATTGGTCTGGGGACCCCCGGCCCCGCCGATGCAACGGGGCGGGTGGCGCGGGTGGCCATTAATCTGGAGGGATGGCAGGATGTGCCCATCGCCGACCTACTTGAGGACCAAACCGGTCGCCCCACCATTGTCGCCAACGATGCCAACTGCGCCGGCCTGGGGGAGGCCTGGCTAGGGGCGGGGCGGGCCTTTCAAGATATGATTCTGCTGACCCTGGGCACCGGGGTGGGGGGAGCCATTATTCTCAACGGCCAGCTGTTTGTCGGTCGCCAGGGCACCGCCGGCGAACTAGGCCTAATCACCCTCAACCCCGATGGCCCCCCCTGTAACAGTGGCAACCGGGGGTCCCTGGAGCAGTACTGCTCGGTGCAGGCCATCCAGCGCACCATGGGCATTACCCCGGCGGCCCTCTACGATCGGGCCCGGGCCGGTGATCAACAGGCCATCAGCTTCTGGCAACACTACGGCACCTGGCTAGGGGCGGGGCTAACCAGTCTGATCTACGTCCTCACCCCCGAGGCCATCATCCTGGGGGGTGGCATCAGCGCCGCCTGGGAGTTCTTTTTGCCTACCACCCTAAGGGAAGTGGAGCATCGGGTGCTGCCCAGTTCCCGGGAGGGGCTGCAAATTCTCATTGCTGAGCTGGGCAACCGGGCTGGCATGGTGGGGGCGGCCCGGTTAGCCTGGCAACGGTTGAGGGGAGCTGCTTAAATTTTCTCCCCTGAGAGCCCTGGCAGCAAGGGCAGCTAACAGCTCCGAATAGCCTGGATCAGCGCTGCGACCAAAAGGTTTGTGCTTGACCCTGACTGAACCACTGGCTGAACTAGTATCTATGCCAAAACCTATGCCAAAATCCAAAATCTAAAACCCAGGCTAAGGTAATTGCCCTGGTGATCATGGCGCCGGTTTGACGCAATCGAGGAAAGCAAAAGCATAACCCATAGACGGCGAGCCCCTGGGATAGGAGGGTGGCGACAGCGGCGCCATAACCGCCATAGCGGGGAATCAGCAGGTAGTTTAAACCCACGTTAACCAGGCAGGCGATCGCAACCGTCACCAGTTGCAAGGTGGCCCAGTTCATGGTCATCAAAAAGGAGCCGCGCGCCATGCCCAGGCTGGAGAATAGGCTAGTCCCCATCAAAATTGGTAAAATATGGGCCGTGTCTGTGTATTGAGGACCATAAATCAGGCTCACCAGTACACCAGAAAACAAGATGAAAAACAGGGCAACTGCATAGGATAGGACCACCATTAAATTGTATAAGTTCTGAATATTCCTATGAAAAATAGAATTATCTCCTTGCCTTGACGCCACAATTTTAGGGTAAAGGGAGGACACAACTATGATCGGTATAAAGTTCCAGGCTTCAGAGATCTTAGTGGCGGCGGAGTATAGGCCGACGGCTCCATGGCCTGCCAAAACCCCTAGCATCACCTGATCAACCCGGGTGTATATAACCACGGCCAAGCCCGAAAGAATCATCGGCCAGCCATCCTTAATTAAGCGTCTGGCGGTGGAGAGATCAATAGCCTGGAGACTAATTCTATTAGATTGGCAGCTATAAAACCAAACCAGGGCCAGGGCAGCCACCGTAACTTCGAATAAAATTACTACTATAAAGGCTAATAGGGGAGCTTGATAAAGCAGTAGAATAATTTTTAAAAAACTAGAGAATATCAAGCAGATATCCTTGATAATGACGCTGGTTTTAGAATTTACCTGGGACTTAAACCACAGATCAATCGTGTCGATTATTGATTGGGGAATCAGAATCAGGGCAACCAGGAAAATGATTTTCTGAAGCAGGGTATCACCACTGTGGGTCAGCCATAGGATTACGGATATTATCCCTACAGAAATCAGGGTTGATATCAGTCTTAAAAAGAGACAGGTATTGATAATTTTATCTTTTTTTTGAGGGTAGGCCACCAGGTCCCGAATGACAATTTCCTCCAAACCCAGGGTTGCAAAAACACTAAATAGGGAGACCAGGGCGATGGCGTAGTTGAGCTTGCCAAATTGATCAGGTCCCAGGTATCTAGCCACCCAGGCCCCCAGCAGCAGACTGACCAACACCCTTAAAACCCTATCCGCCAGTAGCCAACCCATATTGGCGAGGATCTTTTGGGTTTCCAGGTCTTTAAGCCTGTGCTCTAGAAACCGCCGTAGGCTAGACAACCAGGATGAATGCATAGGGCATCGGCAAGGCCGCCGGGGCGACCGGCGATCAGGGGGATTGAGCAGGTGTCAGGTGCCGAAGGCGCGATCGCCCGCATCCCCCAGCCCCGGCACAATAAATCCATGATCGTTGACCACCTCATCAATGGCGGCGGCGAAAATCGTCAGGCTGGGGTAGGCCTCCGCCAGCTTGCGCAGGGCGGGGGGAGAGACCACCACCGCAATCACCCGCACCGCCCCCGGATCGATGCCCCGTTGGGTAAGCTCCGCCATGGTGGCCATTAGGGTGCCCCCGGTGGCCAGCATCGGTTCACTGATCAGCACCCGGGTTTGGGGGTCCAGGCGATCGGGCAATTTATTCAGGTAGCAACTGGCCTCCAGGGTGGCTTCATCCCGCACAAACCCGACGTGGTACACCGAAGCCAGGGGCAGCAGGTCCTGGATGCCGGGCATCAACCCTAACCCGGCCCGCAAAATCGGCACAATCATGGTGGGCTGGTCCGGGTTAATAAAGGTAGCCGGACAGGGGCCCAGGGGGGTATGGATGGTGGTATCCAGGGTGGGTAGCCACTCCCGAATCGCCTCATAGGTCAGCCAGCGACCCAATTCCACCATCGCCGATCGAAACAGGGGGGAGGGGGTATCCCCATCGCGGGCCACCCCCAGCCAGTGCTGCACCAGGGGATGGGGGGGGACAAAAATACGCAGTTGAGAGACCATGGGCGGTAAATAGCAACCAAACCAGCCACATCATACTGGTATTGGACGGGTCGCCGCATAAATTTTTACAGGAATAATGAACCGTCAATGGTAACCTGGGGAACATTAGGTTAGTTCCCTTGCCCTACTCCTGCCCTGACCATGGCCTCCCCTCCAGCTCCCCTGCGGCGGCCCCAGTCCCGCTGGTTACTGCAGATCACCCTGGCCCTTTCCCTGCTAGGATCAATGGCGGCGCTGCCGGTGCGGGCGGCGGTGGAAATGCGGGTGGCCCTGGCCGATCGCCAGGCTCGGGTCAGCCTGGGTAGCTCCACCCCAGCCCAGGTGAAAACCCAGCCGGGTCAGGTGCTGGGGCAGATTCCCCAGGGGCGATCGCTGACGCTCACTGCCCAAGCCGACACCCTTCGCCTGGGGGATTGGCGGGGCCAGGGCTTTTGGGTGGAACCCACCGCCGGGGGTTATGTCTGTGTTAACGATCAGTGGTATCGGGGTCGGGTGTGGGTGGCGGCCACGGCGGGTCAGGTAACGGTGGTGAATACCCTTGATCTGGAAGCTTACCTGTACAGCGTGCTGGGGGGAGAAATGCCCAGTAGCTGGCCCCAGGAAGCCCTTAAGGCCCAGGCGGTGGCGGCTCGCTCCTATGCTCTCTACCAACGCCAGCGCCACCAGGCTGGCCCCTACGATGTCAATAGCACCACCGCCCACCAGGTTTACAAGGGGCTAGCGGCGGAGGCCCCCAGCACCCTGGCCGCCGTCAACGCTACCCGGGGGCAGGTGCTCACCTACGGCGGACAGTTGATTGAGGCGGTGTTCCATGCTTCCTCCGGTGGTCACACCGAGAACGTTGAAGACATCTGGCAACGCCCCGTGCCCTACCTGCGCAGTGTGCCGGACTTTGACCAGCAGGCGCCGGTGTTTCACTGGTCCCAAACCTTTTCCATCGGTCAGTTTCAACAGCGTATTCCGGGCCTGGGGCAATTACTCGGGGTGGCCCACCAGCGCCGTACTCCCCAGGGACGGGTGATGGCCATAGAATTGCAGGGCAGCCAGGCCAGCCGCACCCTGTCGGGCACCGAACTGCGCCAGGCTCTGGGGTTGCGCAGCAACCTGTTTACCCTCACCCTGCAGGGCAACCAGGTGCGGGTGGAGGGTCGCGGCTATGGCCACGGCCTCGGCCTCAGCCAGTGGGGGGCCCGGGGCCTGGCCCTGCAGGGCTACAGCTATCAGCAGATTCTGGCCCACTACTATCAAGGCACCGCCCTGTCCCAGGTACAGGTGGCCCGCCGACCCTAGGGCCCGTCCCCCTTGCCTGGGGTGCCCCCGGGGGGGTAAGCTCAAGCCACTGAGTCGGGGTTGGTCATGGCGATCGCAGAACGGACCCTTGAGGTCAACGGTCTCACCTGGTTTTATCGAGAGACGGAGGCACCGGCGGCCCCAGAGCGGCTCCCGGTCTTGCTGCTCCATGGGTTAGTCTCCCAAAGCTATAGCTGGCGAGGGGTGATGCCAGCCCTGGCGGAGCAGGGGTTTCGCGCCATTGCCCCGGATTGGTTGGGCCATGGCTTTTCTGAAAAGCCTGACCGGCGGGATTTTGCCTACAGCCCGGCAGCTTTGATGGCGGCCCTGGGGGACCTGGTGACCGCCCTGGAGTTGCCCCGGCTGCACCTGGTGGCCCAGGGGTTTCTCGGCAGTGTGGGGATTCAGTACGCCCTGGCCCACCCCGATCGGGTGGACCGCCTGGTGATTATCAATGGGCCGGTCAGCGCCGCCACTAAGCTACCCTGGAAGCTGCGCCAGCTGGGGCTACCCCTGGTGGGGGACATGCTCACCCAGGACCCCCTACTGGTGGACCGCACCCTGGAGGGGGCCGGGCCCTACCAGATCGACGACGATGACCTGGATGTTTACCGCCGCCCCTTCCTGAAGAGTTCCGATGTGGGGCGAGCCCTGCTGGCCACGGTGCAGCGGCTAGACCTGCCGGCGGCGAGTCAGGCGATCGCCACCGGCTTGACCACCTGGGACCACCCCACCCTGCTGTTGTGGGGCCTGCAGGACCCCTGGCTCCCCCTGACCCTGGCCCAGGACTGCCTGGCCAGCCTCCCCGCCGGGGAGCTGCAAACCCTGGAGGAAGTGGGGCACTACGCCCAGGAGGACTGGCCCGAGAAGGTGGCGCCAGCCCTAACCGCCTTTCTGCGGCAGCTAGCGGTGTGAGGCGGGGCTGCTATCCTTAACCCAGTATTTCCCCCCGATCGCTGGTGTACCTGAGCCACCTCTCCTTACAGCACTTTCGCAACTATGGCCAGCAGGCCATCCAGTTCGATGCCCCCAAAACCATCCTGGTGGGGGACAATGCCCAGGGCAAGTCCAACCTATTGGAGGCGGTGGAGCTGCTGGCCACCCTGCGATCGCACCGGGTCAGCCGCGATCGGGACCTGGTGCACCAGGGCCAACCCCAGGCCACTATCCAGGCGGCGGTGCAACGCTCCCTGGGGCGGGCCGATCTGGCCCTGGTGCTACGCCAGAGTGGGGGGCGCACCGCCCGTCTCAACGGCGAAACCCTGCGGCGCCAGCTTGATTTCCTGGGTGCCCTAAACGCCGTGGAGTTTTCCAGTCTGGACCTGGACCTGGTGCGAGGCGGTCCGGCGGAACGGCGCACCTGGCTGGATACCCTGCTGATCCAGCTGGAGCCGGTCTACGCCCACATTCTCCATCAGTACCAGCAGGTGTTGAAGCAACGCAACGCCCTGATTAAACAGAGCGGAGCACCCCCCGACCCCAGTCAACTGGCCCTCTGGGATGCCCAATTGGCCGCCCTGGGCATCCGGGTGATGCGGCGGCGCTGGCGGGGGCTACAGCGCCTGGCCCCCCTAGCCCGGCAGTGGCACCAGGCGATCAGCGGCCAGCGGGAGGAGTTGGCCATCACCTACCAGCCCAATGTGCCCATGGTCGGGGATGACCCCCAGGCGATCGAGGCCAGCTTCCTAGAAAAAATCCAACAGCGGTGGCTGGCGGAACAACAGCAACGCACCACCCTGGTGGGTCCCCACCGGGACGATATCGACTTCACCATCAACGGCACCCCCAGCCGCCAGTACGGCTCCCAGGGGCAGCAGCGCACCCTGGTGTTGGCCCTAAAGCTGGCGGAGCTACACCTGATCGAGGCGGTGATTGGGGAGCCTCCCCTGCTGCTGTTGGACGATGTCCTGGCGGAGCTCGATCCCCACCGTCAGCAGCAACTGCTGGAGGCGATTCAAGACCGCTGTCAAACCCTAATCACCACCACCCACCTGGGGGCCTTCGCCGACCCGTGGAGCACCAGCGCCCAAATCCTCACCGTCCAGGCCGGTCACCTAATCCTCCCCTAGCTGCCAGGCCCCCAGGGCCGCCGCCAGCTGTAGCCCATCCACCCCCAGCACCGTCCGCCGCTGGGCCAGGCGACGGGCCGTTGTGCCGTGCCACCAGGTGGCGGCCAGGGCGGCATTCAGGGTGACCTCCAGGGGGGCAGCCTCCTGGAGCTCCTCTGGCCCGGGGCCCAGGCTAGCTATCCCCTGGGCCAGCAGCCCCCCCGCTAGACCCGTGAGTAGGTCGCCACTGCCCCCCCGGGCCAGGGCGGGGGTGCTGTCGGGGTTGAACCAGAGCCGGCCATCGGGGTGGGCGATCGCCGTGCAGGCCCCCTTCAGCAGCACTACCGCCCGGCTGGCGGCGGCGGCCCGCTGGGCCGCCTGGCCCGGGTCTGGGGCCATCGACCCCAGACCCGGAAATAGCCGGCGAAATTCCCCAGGGTGGGGGGTGATCAGGGTGGGGGCCGACCGTCTGGCCAGGTGGGCGGCCGCCCCCAGGGGGGCCAGCAGGTTGAGGCCATCGGCGTCGATCAGCAGCGGGGTGGGGCTGGCCAGCAGGGGTTGGAGTAGGGCAGTGGCGTCGGTGGAGAGGCCCGGCCCCCAGGCGATCGCCTGGTAGCGACCCAGGTCTAGATGGTCGGGCAGGGCGGCAATCACCCCCGTGGGGGTTTCCCCACAGCCCACCACCAGGGCCTCCGGTAGCTGGGCCAGCACCATTAACCGCAGGGATTCGGGCACCGCCAGGGTGACCATCCCCACCCCACTGGCCCGGGCTCCCAGCCCCGCCAGCAGGGCGGCGCCGCCGTATTGACGGGAGCCCGCCACCAGCAGCAGGTGCCCCACCTGGTATTTATGGGTAGCGGCGGGGCGGGGCAGGGGTACACCGACCCGGGCGGCGGCGGCACTGAGGCGGTAGACCGGCGGGGCTTCCCCCAGACCGGCGGCAATGGCAGCGGCGGGGATCTGCAGATCAAGCCGGTGGCGCTGCCCCAGGTAGGCCAGGGCCTGGTCCTGACAGAAGGCTCGCTTCCACAACCCCAGGCAGAGGGAATGGCTGGCCCGCACCGCCGTCCCCAGCACCGCGCCGCTGTCGGTGTGCAAGCCGGAGGGAATATCAATACTGACAATCGGTTGGGGTTGGGCATTGAGGCGGTTCACCAGCTCCGCCAGGGGACCGCTCAGGGGTCGCTCCAGGCCAAAGCCGAACAGGCCATCGATCCAGAGGCTGGGCTGGGGTTCGCCGGGCCCGGGCAGGTCGGGACGCAGGGGAATACCCAGGCTCTCGACGTAGCGATGGTGGGTGGCGGTCAGGGGCTTGTGGCGATCGCAGGGGTCGATTACCTCCACCCCATAGCCCCGGAAGCTCAGCTCCCGGGCCACCACCAGGGCGTCTCCACCGTTATGACCGGGCCCCACCAGCACCCCCACCCGGGGCCAGCCCTGGGCAGGAAAGTGGGCCTCAAGCCAGGCGGTGATCAGCCCCCCCACCTTTTCCATCAGGGCCGCCACCGGCATACCAGCCGCAAAGATCTGGGCTTCAATATCCCGCATTTGGGCGGCGGTTACCACTAAATCGTCGCTCAATCCAGACCTCCAAACTAGCTGATTAGTCCACCGCTATTTTAGGAGGAGCAGGGAGGGTAGGACGTTGAGCGGCAGGTCTTGCTCAAAAGCTAGCGGCATAATTTGATCAAGGGATCAAATTATGCCGCTACAGTCGATGGATTGATTAGAGGTCTGCTCAACTAGGGTTGGAAGTGAACCCGACTATTGCTAATCCCTGCGTCGCGATAGAAGTTGCTCCAGCGATTGGCCAGGTCCCGATCGGCAAAGGGACCCACAGCAACATGGGGACCCCGGGGGCTAGTACGTTGCTGCACCCGGTCCGCCGGGGTCCCTAACTGCACCACCTGGGCGCTGAGCTGGGGCAGGTTAGCCTGGCTAGCGGGAATCACGACGTAGTAGGGAGCGCTGGCAGCGGCAGTGGGGGTTGCCACCGCCGCAGCACCGGGGGGTGGCACATTGACCGGATAAGTACCAGGGCTGGCGGGTGATGCGTAGCTGAGCTGCTGGCCAAACTCCACCTGGGTGGGGGGAGTGGCCTGGGTAGGGGGCGGCAGGGCGGGTAGGGCGCTATTGGCGGTGGGGGTACCTACCGCCGGTAGGGGAGGTAACTCTCCGGTACTGGCATAGACATTGCTGGGCAGCTGGGCGTAGGTGGGTTGGGCCGCTGCTGCTGTGGCTGTCTGCGCCGTCACCCCCTGGGCCGCCAGGTCCGCCACCCGTTGTTGGGCATTGCCCACCAGGTTAAACCGACCGGCCTGAATCACCGATCGACCCTGGAAGGTGGTGCGAAAGGCAGTGGGCTCAATTAGCCGCACCTGGTTAAGTACCGAATCGCTAGTATCATTCACCACCACCAGGTACTGTTGCCCACTAAGGGGCGGGGTCGGCAAACTACTGGCGGGAACGGGAATGGCCCCAGCCGGAAAGGCGGGTACCAGTTCGTAGTCCTGGGCCAACACCGGACCGCCTAAGCCAGCCAGGCTTAAGGTGGCTAAGAGTTGGGCGATAGTCTTGGCACCGTGGGAATAGGGCCCCATCGGCCGAAAGCAGTAACCCTGCATGTCCATACCACTCCTAAACCTATAATCAGCAACGTCACATTAGGGCTAGGGCGGCCGCGCCTGCCAACCTGAGCTTCGGGAGAATCTACCTGGGCCGATGCCCCGGAACCCTAACCGCCTTAGATCATGTGGATGTTAGCGCAGTTTTCTGACTTTGCATCATCCGCTGGTGGCAAATAGGGTTAGCCCCCTAGGGTTAGTACTACGCGGCCTAAATTAGGCGATCCTTCCAGTGGGAGGTCAGCAGGCAGGAGTCGGACAAAGGAGGGGTGTTTATGTCAGTGTCTATTAGGAGTATATTGATTCCGGTGATTCCCCGATCACATTGGTCAACCGATAAGCTATAAGAGATAGATAACTCTACTCCCAACCCTATGACAACCCTCGAGCAAAGCTCCTACCCTGATTTAGACGAGCTGGATCTGAAGATTATTGAACTGATGAAGGTGAACGGACGAATCACCTATAAAGAGGTCAGCGATCGCGTCAATATCCCCGAAGCCACGGCCCGCTATCGGGTTCAGCGCCTCCTCAACAGCAATCTACTTCAGGTTGAAGCCTGGTTCAACCCCAACCACATAGGCAAACCCCAGTCTAATATCATGAACCTGTCTGTGGAGAGTGGACGGGTCAACCATGTTGCAGAGGAACTGGCTAAGCTGGATGAAGTTCAGTTTCTGTCCATTGTCTCCGGATGTCACAACATAGTGGTCAATGTGAGCTTTAATAGCCAACCGGATCTGCTCAGGTTTTGCGAGAAACTGACGGCCATGAGGGGGGTGATCACCTACGAAACCCAGGTGGTAACCAGGGTAGTTAAGGCCCACTACGATTACAGCTTGAACTAAGGCTAATGGATTAAAAGACGACTCAGGCTAATCTGGGTGGTACCCTCCCTTGATTGCATATTCTATGGTTACTACCGTTTCGTCGCCTGCGGAGATGTTCCCCCTGGCCGCCGTCGTTCAGCAAGGGGCTATTAAGATGGCGCTGCTGCTGGCGGCAGTAGACCCTAGCCTGGGGGGAGTGGTGATCGCCGGTCGGCGGGGGACCGCTAAGTCCGTCATGGCCCGCGCCCTACACCAGTTGCTGCCGCCCATTGAGGTGGTGGAGGGTTCCATCTGCAATGCGGACCCAACCCAACCCGATCGCTGGGACGATCAGACCCGCCAGCGCTTCGGCCCTGGTCCTGAGCACCAACCCCCCAGTCGGGTTATCCCCGCCCCCTTTGTCCAGGTGCCCTTGGGGGTGACGGAGGATCGGTTGTTAGGCTCCGTGGATGTGGCCAGGTCAATCCAGTCGGGGGAAAGCATTTTTCAGCCAGGGCTGCTAGCGCAGGCAAACCGGGGAGTCCTCTACGTTGATGAAATCAACCTCTTGGATGATCAGATCGCCAATCTGCTGTTGACGGCGCTCACTGATCGTCGCAACCAGGTCGAACGGGAGGGGATGAGCTTCCAGCACCCCTGCCAGCCCCTGCTAATTGCCACCTACAACCCCGAGGAGGGGGCGCTGCGGGAGCACCTGCTAGACCGAATGGCCATTGCCCTCTCCGCTGATACGGTGCTCAGCCTGGAGGACCGGGTAGCCGTGGTGGATCAGGCGGCGGCCTTTGCCCAGCACCCAGAGAGCTTTCTGGCCAGCTATGGAGAGGCCACCGACGCCCTGAAAACCCAAATCATTCTGGCTCGGGAATGGTTGAAGGAGGTCACCATCACCCACGACCAAATTCAATACCTGGTCACCGAAGCCCTGCGGGGCGGCTTGCAGGGGCACCGACCAGAGCTATTTGCGGTCCGGGTGGCCAGGGCCCATGCTGCCCTGGAGGGCCGTTCCACCGTCACCGCTGAGGACCTGCGGGTGGCGGTGGAGCTGGTGATCGTGCCGCGATCGCGCCTCCCCCAGGATCTCCCCGAAACCCCACCCCCGCCCCCGCCAGCTCCAGACCGCCAGGATAATTCCCCGGAAGACCAAGACCCCCAGCACCAGGACGATTCCCCCGATCAGGAGCCACCCGAGGATCAGGAGGAAACGCCCCCCACCATTCCCGAGGAGTTCGTCTTTGATCCGGAAGGGGTGATTTTAGATCCTTCCCTGCTCATCTTTGCCCAAACCATGGGCCGGCAGGGTAAGTCTGGCCGCCAAAGTCTGATTTTCTCAGAGGAACGGGGCCGCTACATCAAACCCTTTCTGCCCCAAGGACCGGTGCGACGCATCGCCGTCGATGCCACTTTACGGGCCGCCGCCCCCTACCAGCAGGCCCGCCGTCAGCGCCAGCCTGACCGTCGGGTAATCGTTGAGCCGGGGGATATTCGGGCCAAGCGCCTGGCCCGCAAGGCCGGATCTCTAGTTATTTTTGTGGTTGATGCCTCCGGCTCCATGGCCCTGAACCGCATGCAATCCGCCAAGGGGGCGGTGCTAGAACTGCTCACCGAAGCTTACCAAAATCGCGACCAGGTGGCCCTGATCCCCTTTCGAGGCGAACAGGCGGAGGTGCTGCTGCCCCCCACCCGATCCATCGCCATGGCCCGCCGCCGCCTGGAACGGATGGCCTGTGGGGGTGGATCACCCCTGGCCCACGGCCTCACCCAGGCGGTGCGGGTAGCCAGCAACGCCCAGCAATCGGGGGATATTGGCAGTGTGGTGATTGTGGCCATTACCGATGGTCGGGGCAACATCCCCCTGGCCCGGTCCCTGGGGGAAACCCTGGAGCCGGAGGAAAAACCCGATATTAAGCAGGAACTACTGGATATCGCCCGCCGCATCCGGGGTCTGGGCTACCAACTGTTAATCATTGACACCGAGCGCAAGTTTGTCTCCACGGGCTTTGGCAAGGAACTGGCCCAGGCGGCGGCGGGCCGCTATTACCAACTGCCCAAAGCCACGGATCAGGCGATCGCCGCCATGGCCAGGGGGGCGATCGCCGATCTGAAACAACGTTAGCGGCTGGTCACCGGGCTGCTAATCGGCCTTAGGGCGCTGTAAATAAACCACCAGGGCATCGGTCATCACCTGAGCTAGGGAGCGCCCCTCCTCGTCCGCTGTGGCCTGCAGGGTCATGAATAGATCATGGGAAATACTGAGGCGATGGCGTCCTTCCTTGGTGTGTTGAGGGGTGTACTGGCTGGGATCATAGGTGGCGGCAAACTGACCTAGGGCCTCAAACCCCACCCGATTACAGAAGTCACCAAAGCTTTCCCTGGCCCTGCGGCCATCTCGGAAGAAGACCAGCAGGGGTTCCAGGGTGGTTTCCAGGGCCGCATCCGCCATCCGCTCCAGGTAGGGTCGGGCCAGGCGGGTTTGGTCGGGGGAGCCCCCCAACCAGACCTGGTAAGACTCCGGAGCACTGCCAACGAAGCCCAACTCCGCCATGTAGGGGCGAGCACAGCCATTGGGGCAGCCGGTCATGCGCACCACGAAGTGTTCATCCTGCAAGCCCAGGCGGGTTAGTAGGGTGCGTAGCCGCTGCAGAATCCCAGGCATCACCCGTTCTGACTCGGTAATGGCCAGGCCACAGAGGGGTAAGGCAGGGCAGGCCATGGCGTAGCGCACCAGGGGATCTAGATCGGTTTCCTTTTGGATGCCGCAGTCCGTTAGAATAGCTTGCACCCCATCCCTCACCTCAGCGGGAATATCGTAGAACAGGACACTCTGGTTGGGGGTCACCAGCATGGGCAGATTAAACTGTTCTACGATCTGCCGCAGGGCGGTTTTCAGGCGTAGATCGGCCCGATCTAACACCCGACCGTTTTCAATGGGAATACCGACAAACCATTGACCGTCCCCCTGCTCGTGCCAGCCCAGGTAGTCGTAGAAGGTCCATTTGGGTAGTTTCTTGAAGGGTTTAAGAGGTTTGCCCAGGTAGGTTTCCACCTGTTGACGAAACCGCTCCACCCCCCAGTCGTGGATCAGGTACTTCATGCGGGCATGGCGACGGTTGGCGCGATCGCCGTAGTCTCGCTGGGTAGCGACAATCGCCTTCATCAAGTCAAAAATATCCTGCCGATCCACGTAGCCAATTTCATCGGCGGCCCTGGCGAAGGTTTCTTCTTTGTTGTGGGTACGACCCAACCCCCCCCCGGCCAGCACGTTAAACCCCTTCAGCTTACCGGCCCGGTCAGTGATCACCACCAGGGTGACATCCTGGGTATAGGCATCAATGGAGTTATCACCGGGGACCGTAACAGCGCACTTAAACTTGCGGGGCATGTAGTGGGTGCCGTAGATCGGCTCTTCATTGTTGTGAATCACCGTGCCATTACCATTACGCTGACGGGCCGCCACCACATCGGGGTGTTCTTCGGCGGAGAGAAACTTTTCCCCATCCAGCCAGATTTCGTAGTAGGCCTCGGTCTGGGGACGTAACAGGTCAGCGATATGGTTAGCGTAGTCCCGGGCCAGTTGATACTCGGGTCGATCTTTAAAGGGGGCCGGCGGGGCCATCACATTGCGGTTCAGGTCTCCACAGGCCCCCAGGGTAGACCCTAGGCTATGGACAATGGCGCTGATGGTGGCCTTCAGGTTATGCTTGAGAATGCCGTGCAGTTGGAACCCCTGGCGGGTTGTGGCCCGTAAGGTGTGATTGCCGTATTGGTCTGACAGCCGATCTAGAGTCAGGTAAAGCTCCGGAGAAATAAAGCCCCCCGGGTTGCGGGTGCGGAGCATCATCTGGTACTCCTTCTCCTGCCCCTTCGCCCGGTGATCCCGATTATCCTGCTGGTAGGAGCCGTGGAATTTCAGGATTTGCACCGCGGTTTCAGAGAAGTGGGTCGTGTCCGTTAGGAGCTCACTGGCCAGGGGCTCTCGGAGGAAACGGCTATTTTCCTTAATGTTTTCAACCTTGGAGCGCTTAGTATCTTCTTGGTTAGGGCTAGAATAGGCAGGCGGCAGCGGAGTGTGAACCATAGCAGCAACTGGGTCTACCATTGGGAGGACGTCATCTTAAGGTCCGACCTGGCCAGCCGCGATCCATGGCCAACCACGGAAAATTCCCGGTAAACCGGTCGGAATAAGGGATTTTCTTGATTTTACCACTGGATCCAGGCGATTCCATAATTGTCTACAGAAGTTAATGGAGTGACCCATGCCCGATGCGATCATGTACCAGGGAGATACCTACGTGGTGCTGGCCCCCGGAGAGCCGGAGGAGTTTCTCTCCCCTGATCAGCTTTTAGGGCGCTTGGTGGACCTGTTGAGCGATCGCCAGGATCATCTCCCCCCGGACCTGCGCCGTTTTCCCTCCCCTGCTGCCCAGGCTGAACACCTGCGGGATACTGGCTGTGAACTTGAGCTCCGCCCAGGGGAGACCCTGCAGTGGTACCTGGTGCGGCTGGAGAAGCCCTAGCCTTAACCAGGACTTACACCAATTTCAACCCTCTCACCCAAACCTTTGCCCTGGCTTTACCCAGGCCCAGACCTGAGGGCTTACCCTAATTAAAGTAAGGTTTTCTGTCCCTGACTGCCTCAGGGATATTTCAGGATTGGCGACAGTAGCTTGGGAGCAGAGCCATGCCAAATCGAGTTGCGCAGGTTAAAATAGCACAGATGTCAGTCTCAAGACCCCTTTTGCTTTTGAATCTCCATCCCCTAGAGCCCCTGCGCCAGTGGTTGAGGAACTTAGATATCAGTACTCCCAGCCGCGCCCACCAGGTTGCCGCCCTGATCCCCGGGCAATGCCCCTTTGAACGAGAGATTACCCTTTGGGGACGGGCCATCCTACGGATTCCTCCCCTTTGCAAGCTTAACCCGGTCTACGATGAATTGATCGAGCTGCGGTTCCGTGCCCTTTGCTACCTGGCGGAGGAATGCGGTGAGGATATCTCCGCCTACACTTAAGCAGGCTTCATCATCCCCGTCCGGGGTAACCCTTCACAGGAGCAGAGGTTCTGACTCACCTCCGCCCATCCCTAGTCATGAAGATTTCCGGGGGGCATAGTGGCGCCGGTCAACACCGCTTCACTGATATCCGCTGCCTCCAGGTTGGCCCCACACAGATTCGCTTCGCAAAGGTTGACATCGGCCAGATCGGCCCCCCGTAGGTTAGCATCCGCCAGGTTAGCTTTCCATAGTCTGGCCCCACACATACGGGCACCGGTCAGGTCCGTTGATTGTAAATCCGCCTCGGATAGACAGGTGAGGTGGAGGAGGGCATCACTCAGGTTAGCGCTCACCATGGTAGCTCCACTGAGGTCAGCCTCCGTTAAGTTAGCCTTCAGTAAACAGGCCTCCTGGAGATTAGCGCCACTCAAAAAGGCTCCAAACAGGTTGGCCTGGGAAAGGTTAGCCCCGGCTAGATTGGCCTCACTCAGATTAGCATTCTGCAGATGGGCCTGGGCCAGGTTGACCCCGCTCAGTTGGGATCGACTCAGGTCAATGCCCGCCAGACAGGCCCCTGCCAGGTCTCCATCCTGGAGTTTAATCCCTTTAAATTCCCGTTCCCCCAGGGCATAGCGGGCAAGCAACTCGCTGGTGGGCAAGGAGTCTTCTCGCCTGATCGGTGATGGTTTAGCGCTAGACATGGCCAGCTCCCCTTGCTAAATTCCTGTGGCTTGAGGGACGAAAAACCCCTACATCCCGATCCTAGCCCTAAACCCTAGATCCAGTTGACAATTGACACAGAATGCAAGGGTAGGGCCAACCTTCAGTCGTAATGTCCCCTTTAGCCGACCTCAGGGTTGGGACTGGTGGTGTTCAGGGCGGTGGCGATCGCCAGGGGGACCTCCTCCACCGTCGGCAGGGTTTCCAGGCTGAGGGTGGGGGGCTGGATGCCCCCGGCCAGGCGCTTGAGCAGCTTGGGCTTGGCATCGTGGAGCAGGTAAATCAGCCGATCGCCCACCCGCCAGCCCTCCTGCCCGATCGCCACCTGCAGACTGCCCTGCCGCTCCAGCAGCAGGGGCACCATTTCACCACTGCGGATCAGGGCGGCCAGGTGGGCCTGCTGCAGGTCCGTATCACTGTCCCGCAGCCGGGTTTCCCCCAGCCGCACCTCCCCGTCCTGCAGGTAGGTATTCCACCTTTTCAGCGGTAACCTGACCAGGCGGGCCTGCTTCAGGTTGGCGGTTTCCCCCGTCTCCTCCCCCTCCTGCTCCTGGGGGAGGATGGCAAGCACCCGCGGGGGGGCAAACTCCTCCAGGGCGCGCTGGGCCACCACCGCATTTACCTCACCGTTTTTAGTCATGGCCAAAAAGGTGCCGGCCTGATTTAGCCCCGCCTGCTCTAGGGCGTCGTGGTCCAGGGCACTACTGACGATCACCGCCAGGCCCTCCTGGGTAGCGGCCTCGCAGGCGGCGGGATTGGTGTCGATCAGCACCACTGGGTCGCCATGGTCTCGCATGAGTCGGGCCAACAACACCGTCAGGGGGCTACAGCCCACCACCACCGCCCCCACCGCATCGGCCTTGGTCAGCCCCAGCCCCCGGGCCACCCAGCCAGCGGTCAGCCCCTGCACCAGCACGGTGATGATAATGGTGAGAAACACCAGGGCCTTGATGGCATCGCCACCGCTGATCCCCCGTTCCGTTAACAAAATGGCAAACAGGGAGGCGATGGAGGCGGAGACAATCCCCCGGGGCGCCACCCAACTGAGAAAGGCCTTTTGGCGCCAGTTGAGGTCACTGGATCGGGTACAGATCCAGATATTAAGGGGGCGGACCACCGCCATCAGCACCCCCACCACCCCCACCGCCCCCCAGCCCAGGGCAAACACGCTGGCAATGGAGAGATCGGCAGCCAGCAAGATAAACAGCACCGACACCGCCAGCACCGTTAGTTGCCCCTTAAAGCGACGCAGCAGCCGCTCATCGGGGACTGAGAGCGATCGCACCAGCAACCCCGCCACCACCGCCGCCATCAACCCTGACTCGCTGCGCAGGGCCTGGGCCAGGCCAAAGGTGCCCCACAACCCCGCTAGCACCACCAGGTTGCGCAGGTCCTCGCTGAGTTGCTGGGCCCATTTTAGGAACAGCCCCATCAGGCCGCCCCCCAGGGCACCAATCACCATACCCAGGGCCAGCCGCAGGGTCAGGCCGCTAACGATGGCGGCGGGGTCGGCATCACCGTTCAGCACAATGCCCAGCACCACCACCGCCAGCACCGCCCCCACCGGGTCGATCAACACCCCCTCCCCCTCCAGCAGGGTGGCCACCTTACGGTCTACCGGCACCTGGCGCAGCAGGGGGGTAATCACGGTGGGGCCGGTGACCACCACCAGGGAGGCGTAGAGGAAGGCCAGGGCCCAGGGAAACTCCCCCAGCCAGTGGGCGGCAATGCCGCCCCCCACCAGGGTAATAAACACGCCGATGGTGACCAGGTTACGCAGGCTATTGGAGACCTGGCCCAGTTCACTCAGCTCCAGGCTCAGCCCCCCCTCAAAGAGGATCAACGCCACACTCAGGGATACGATCACCTCTAAGCCTACCCCCAGGGCCTGGGGGTGCAGAAGCCCCAGGCCATCGGGCCCCAGCCCGATGCCAAACAACAGCAGGAAAATAATGCTAGGAACCTGGGCAAAGGCCCCAACCACCTGGGCCGCTACCCCAGCTAACACCGTCAGGACTATTTGCAGGGTCAGGTCAAAGGCGGCGTCCATAGATTAGCAGAGCGGTGGAGTCCGATCGGGGGTAACCGCAGGTTGAGTATACCTGACCCTGGCTAGAAGGCTGAGGATAGGGGGACGTGGTACAGGTGAGGGCCATAACAGCATGGTGTTAAGGATAGCATTCCCCAGGTTTTTCCCGTGGGCGTCACAGCCACCCCAGGTCGGCGGCATGGTGATTGCCGACCCCCTTGGATCAGAAACAGGGAGTAGGATGGCTACGCGATGGGCACGCTTCGCTTTGGGGGGTTGCTGAATCTGGCGGGGTAGGATGGGCAAAGGGCTGCCCATCAGGATAATTATCCTCAGCTAGGTTAGCGATCGCGCTGCGCTTTGCCAGACCTTTGCGGCTTGAGGAGCAGCTTCCTAAGGGTGAGGGTGTCAGTGGCCAGGGCTCCTGACCACTGACCCCTGACTACTCACTGCTCCCCTCATTACCTGAGACGCCTGCGATCTCCGCCATAATCAATTGGCCATCCTGGGGGTGTAGTTCCCTAGGGGCGACCCTGAACAGCAGGCCCCAGTTGGGGGTTTTGATGGCGTCAAATATGATAAATAGCAGTGGCCTGCCCCCTAACCCTGAGCCTTCCCCGGTGGGATTATGAACGCCGTTGAGATCGAAGAAGCCGTTTCCCAGCTTGCCGAAGCCCCCTTTGACCCTGAGGAATTTCCCTACGCTTTCCTGGAGGCCTTTGGTAACAAGGCGACGACCATTAAGAAGCTGAAGAGCAAGAAGGGGGGCTCTAACCACTCTGACCTGGGGGGGGGTGCAGCGCAATAATATTCACCTAAAGGTGTGCCCAGCGAGGCAGGTACCAGCCACCCTGGCGGCGCTGCGGGAGAGTCTGGCCACGACCAGGTATAGGGCTAAGTTCATTTTTCTACCGTTGAAAAAGGATGAGACATGGTTTTGATTCCAGATAAAGTCCCTAAATTAACCCCTGCTGAATACTTCGACTGGGAAGAACAGCAGCCCTGTCGCCATGAATATATCAATGGTGAAGTCTATGCCATGAGCGGGGGCACCCAAAACCACAGCCGCATTGCCCTAAAGTGCGCCGTTTTATTAGAAAATCACTTGCCAGACGGCCCTTGTCGAGTCTTTAACTCCGATTGCAGAGTTAACATTTCAGACACCAACGACTATACCTATCCCGATGCCAGCGTTAGCTGTGATTCTAGGGATAAAACCACAACTCAATACATTACCTATCCTTGCTTGATTATTGAAGTACTTTCGGACAGTACAGAAGCCTATGACCGAGGAAACAAGTTTTTTCTCTATCGCCAAAATCCACAGTTACAAGACTATCTGCTAGTCAGTTCTCAAGACATTGCCATTGATCTCTATCGCAAAAATGCTGCCGGACGATGGGAAATCCTCAACTTTCGGGCTGGAGATATTGTAGAACTGCAATCCGTTAATCTAACCTTCCCAATTGAGCAGGTTTATCGAGGCATTGACTTTTCAGAAGTCGCCATTTAATAACAAGTAGTAACCAGCAATCCTATGACCTACATTCCGCAGGTTGACAAATGATTAGCCAGATGCGTAGTAATACCGCTCAACCGGTGGTCCCAATAGGCGAATAATCAGTCGTCGCTCATCGCTCAGGTTACTGATCTGACGCTGGCCC
>Ga0172373_10002292_pt1 | contig 29609 bp, 30 predicted proteins | sample Lak10m_2_FD_114546 | JGI IMG/M metagenome (GOLD analysis project Ga0172373, IMG submission 114546) | Freshwater microbial communities from Kabuno Bay, South-Kivu, Congo - kab_092012_10m | ecosystem: Environmental > Aquatic > Freshwater > Lake | place: Democratic Republic of the Congo...
AAAAATAAAAACCTAACAACACTACCAACTTGAGTTACAAAATTACTAAACCTAAAATGATTAAATATAAGAGTAAACCAATTAACAAGTCTACCAAGTAGTATATGAAATCTAACAAGTTTGGTACAGTTGTATATGTGAGGAAATAACCTAACAAGCTTACCAACAACAATATGAAACCTAAGTAATCTAAAATATCTGTGAATATATGGTAATAACCTAACAACACTACCAACAGAACTATGAAACCTAACAAATCTAGAATGATTATTGTTATCAAAGAATCAACTAACAAGTCTACCAAGTAGTATATGAAACCTAATAAAATTAAAAAGATTATGACTAATACTAAATAATATAACAACATTACCAACAACAATATGAAATTTAACAAGCTTAAAACTAATAACACTGTGATGAAATCAACTAACAAGTCTACCAACAGAAATATGAAATTTAACAAATATTAGATATATTTGATTGATATGAAACCAATTAACAAGTCTACCAACAACAATATGGAATTTAACAAATTTGAGATGATTAACACTATGACAAAATAATATATCTACATTACCTACAAATGTATGAAACTTGGTAAATTTAAGAAGGTTATGATTATATAACAATGGATTAAGTAAATTACCATTAGAGTTATGAAGTTTAATAAATTTAAAAAGATTAAATCTATCAAATAATGTTTGATTATGAAATCTATCAAATTATTATGAACTATGAATAAGTAAGAGTTGAAAAGACACAAGATGACCAGCTAACGAATGTATAGAGATAACATCACCACAAGTTTGAGCATCTTTATCAATAAATACAACAACTGCTAATTGTACTTGAAGTTCAACAGCACAAACAAATAGTTGTGCAAGTCAACCAAATTATACAAATGCTACATTTACAGCTTGAACTCCTACAAGTATAGGTCAAGCTTGGCAGAATACTAATTCAGCAAATCCTTGTTATTATTCTTGTACGAATTGATATACTGGTAGTGATTGTAGTACTGTTATTACTTTAGCAAATAACTGTAAAGATTTAAAATTAGCATGAAATAATACTAGTTGAATATATACAATAGATCCAGAAAATAATTGAATTTGAATTCAAGTTTATTGTGATATGACTACTAACTGAGGTGGTTGGACTTTATTCGCAAAAATTTGAAGTACTAGTAATTGGAGTTCTAATCTTACTTGAACAGTTTGATGATGGCCTTTGTCAAACTATGATATTTGATTAAATAATAATTCAGCTTGAAAATTTAATGATAGCATAATAAATGCTATATATAAAACTTGAAACAAAGCTATAATGGTTCGGGATTGGACTTGAAGAAAGTCATATGTTACTCGTACAGATACTGACTTTGCATTTATGAACAAATGTCCTAGTATTAATAATTGAACTTGGAATAGAAGCTGAACTTGGGATAATATTCATTATGAGTGACCTGTGTGGAATTCTGCTTTTTGAGATAGTTGTGAAAGGCACCATTGGACTCATATAGATATTTATTGATCAGTGGGGGGTGCAACAATAAATCATTGTTATGCAACTATAATTTCTTGATGATATACTTCTTCTCGGGCAGGAACTGTATATAATTCTTCTTGATGTCAGTTAAGATATGATGGTTCTACTAATACAATGCCTTGAGCGGCATTAAATTGATGAGTTTTGTGATGGATTAGGTAATATAGTGGTAAATTTAATTTTTCCTAAAAATAATATTAAAAATAAGCTAAATTTGTTTTTCATAAATATATATGATAGAATAAATTTAACTTATTTTTTTATGTATTTTGATGTTAGAGATAGTAATTATTACAATGTTTATAGCAACTTGCCTAAATATATTTTTGAAAAAACTTGAAATTCCAACCATTATTTGATATATAATAACTTGAATTATAATCAGTTATTTATTTAAGTTTAATATTTCTGGTAATGAAGATTTAAAGCTAATTGGTGAATTCTGAATAGTTTTTCTTATGTTTACGATAGGATTAGAGTTTTCAATAAAAAAATTGATTAAATTAAAATCATTTGTATTTATCTTTTGAAGTCTTCAATTTTTTATTACAACAATTGTATTTTATGTCATTTCTAGTTATTTACTTTGAATAGATAACAAAAGTTCAATTATTATATCTTCTTGATTATCACTATCTTCAACAGCTATAGTTCTAAAAATATTAAATGAAAATAAGCAAATTAATTCTAGTTACGGACAAAAAATAGTGTGAATATTATTATTTCAAGACATAATTGTAATACCCATACTAATAATGATTTCTATATTCTCACAAAAAGATGTAAATATTCCATATACTTTAGCAGAAACTATAGTTAGTACAATGATATTATTTATATTTTTGTGGTTAATATGAAAATATATTTTAAACACATTTCTTGAAGCAGTTAACAAAACAAATTCAAACGAAGTTTTTATTTGAGCAATTTTATTACTTGTAATTTGAGCTTCCTATTTTGCACATTATCTTTGATTAACTTACTCAATTTGAGCATTTATCGCTTGAATAATGATAGCAGAAACTAATTTTAAACATCAAATAGAATCTTGATTGGTTCCATTTAGAGATTTACTTTTAGGAATTTTCTTCATAAATGTTTGAATTCAGTTAGATTTTTTAACAATTAAAGAAAACTATATTGTTATTCTAGAAATTCTGTTATGAATAATAATACTGAAAACATTAATTTTATACTTAATATTAATGTTTTCTAACCAAAAATCTACTGCATTAAAAACGGCATTATCTTTATTTCAAATATGAGAATTTGCAATAGTTATATTTGAATTTGCAAAAACTCAGTGATTGTTAATATCAGAATTAAGCCAAATTTTAAATGTTGTTATAATATTATCAATGTTAATTACACCATTTATAATTAGAAATATTAATTATATAATATGATTTTTTGTAGATGAAAAGTTTTCAGAATACAAAAGCACAAAAGACTTATCAAACCATGTAATACTAATTTGATATTGAAGAATTTGATCTATGTTATCTGATTTTTTGGGGAAAAATCATCAAGAACATATAATAATAGAAAACAACATTAAAGCTTTTAAAAAAGCTAAAGAAGACTGAAAAAGAGTAATTTTATGAGATGCTTGAAGTGATATTATATTAGAATCATGCTGAGTAAAAAATGCTTCTTCTGTGATTATATCAGTAGGATTTTGAAATGAAGAAGTATATCTTTTAGTGGAGAAAATTAAAAATTATATAAGCAAAGAAAAAATATTTGTTAAAGTAAGCAAATACAGTGAAAAAGAAAATCTTTTGAAACTAGATTTACCCAATATACTTGTAGAAACCGAAAAGACAGCTCTAAATATAATGGAATACTTAAAAAGAGAAATAGTTTAATTACTCACTTTCTATCAATATAAAATCTGTTTTTTCAAAAAATTCTAGTTTAATTACTTTTTCATCACTAGCTCTTAATTGATCTTTAGGATTTAAAATTAAATCATTATTTAATCTTACTTTTCAGCTTGTTATATACAATAAGCAGTATTTTTCAGGTGTAATATTCAAAACTTTGTTTTCATCAAATATTCATCTCTTAACTGTAATTTTACTACTTAATTTATTTATAGAATTTTTATCAATTCAACTAGCCAAAGTAAATAAATTATTTTCAAAATCTTTTTGATTAAAAGATGCAGTATAATAAATAGGAATCGGAGCCATTTCATTTGGAGAAAACCAAATTTGATATAATTTCAGACTTTCATTTTCTTCATTTATCTCACTATGCTTTATTCAAGTTGAAGTATTTGTAACTTGAATTTGATTCTTTGAAATTTTCATATGATTTCAAAGACTATCTTTATGAGTAATGGTTCAATCAAGCATTATTGTCATAATTTCATAATACTTGTGGGGATGTATTCCAAATCAACTATTCCCTTCTAAAAAATCATCATTAAAAACTCTAATATTTCAAAAATTTTGGTTTTCAGGATCATAATAATCAGCAAAACTAAAAAGAAAATAAGAATTCATATTTCACATATCTGAGAAATATCTTTTTTCTGAAGGAATTAAATTTATCATAAAAAATATTTTTAAAAAATAACTTACAAATGTTAATAATTTTTACTTAAAAAGCAAAGAAATATTAGATATATTGACATAAGTAAACTTATATGTTATAATAATTTTAATATTAATCTTTATTTATATAATATGAAAAAAGTATTTATTGTAATTCTAGCATTATTTACAACAGTAAGTTATTCCTATGGATTTGATATTATGCAAAATATACTAAAAAAATGAGCTCATAAAATATGTAAAATATCAAGTGTAGATGATTGAGATACTTTTGATTTAGAATGTTACAAAAGTAAAAATACATCAGAATTCATAAATAATGTCAGATTGTTATGAGTAAATACGGCAGATATAGATTCAGATTGATATAAACATTGTTATTATGATACAGCTAGAAAAGCAATAGAAAAAATAAAAAATATAGATTTTGATATAGAATTTTTTTGAGAAGACCTTTGTAAAGATCCTTATAAATGATGTAGAAATCTTATTAGAATAATTAGTTTAGATAATTGAAACGACATAAATGAAAAATTAATTTCTAAATGAATATGATTTGAATGGACTAATTTTTCTATGATACCAGATGAAATAAAGACAAACTACAAATTAGCAGAAATAAAAGCAAAAGAAGAAAATAAATGATTATGGAAAAAATGTGAAATACAATATAATTGAAATCAAGAAGAAAATTCATCTATACCTACAAAAATGACAAAGTAAGAATAAAAATAATACTAAAAATGTTATCAAAAATATATAATAATACCAATTGACAACTTTTATCTAGTTATTATCTATATATTCAATAAATATTAGAAAAACTTTCACAACAGACAAAAAGAGCCTTAAAAATTTGACTTATATTTGATATTAATTATAGTATATATTAAAATTTTAATTTTTAATATAAAACAAATGAATAATATAGTAATTTTCAATTGAATAATAAAAGATTGAAAAGAGCCTAAAAATCAAAATGATGTAAAAAATATATTTGAAAAATATATTGAAAGATCAAAAAACGATAGAGAAAATTTTATAACTGATTTATTAAATAATTTCAATGAAGTATCTGATATATTTTGATGTATAAATATAAATGAAGATATTTTATTAAAATTTATAAACTGAAATAATGAAGAAATAAATTGAGAAGAAAAACTAGCTGTAGAAAAATTTTTACAATTTAGTATAAAATTTTTAGAAATAAAAATAACTAAAATAAATCATATAAATAACATATTAAATTTAAATAAAAATGAATTAAATGGTGAAGATTTAGTTTTATTAAGTAATTTTTTAAAAAATAAAAATCTTGATTGAAAAATTCAAAATATAGAAATAACTTTAAAATCAAAAAATGAAAAAAGTTCAGAAAAATTAACTTTAAAAGAAATTATTGAATGAAAAGATATTTTTTGAATATCTGAACATATTAAAACTTTTATAGATAAATTATTAAAAAATGAAGTTTATTATGAAAAAAATGAAGAAATTGAAAATTTAAATGAAAAGAAATTAATTTATAATTTTTCAGAAAATAATGAAAAAAACAATCAATTTAACGAAGATAAGTTAGAAGAAAAAGCAGAAAATGAATTTGATTTTCAATTAGAAGTTGATATTAAAAATAATAAAAACAAATTTTTAGAATTAATTTTTAATTTACCTCAAGAAAAAAAGATATATTTTTTTGATTCATTATATGAAATTATAAAATTAGAATGACTTGATGCAAAAAAAAGTAAAATTCCAGCATTAGCATATTATCTATGATGAGAAAATTTTAATGATGTATATCAAGTTTTAGTAAAACTTTATAAAAATAATGGTTATAATTTTAGAAAAAGTTTTTTAGAAAAAATTAATGATAAAATTTTATATTTATTAAAGTATGTAAATAATAATAAATTAACAGAAATAACAGAATCTAATAAGTTGGAAAATATTGAACCATCTGAATCATCAGATGATAATATTGAAATAATAGTGGAACAAAATGAATTTTTAGTTGAAGAAACAAAAAATAATGTAGATAAAGAATGAACTCAACAAGATAATATACAAAAATTAGAAAATGAAGATGAGTATTTAGAAAATGAGTATGTAGAAAATGAAGATATAGAAATTGATTCAAATATATCATTATGAGAAAAAAAATATATGTCTCAAATATCAAATCATAAAATACTTTCAGCTGAGGAAGAAATAAATTTATTTAAAAAAATAAAAGCTTGAAATATACAAGCTAAAAATACTTTAATTGAATGTAATTTACGACTTGTTGTACAAATTACTATTAAATATATGTGAAAATGAGTAGAGCTTGAAGATCTTATTCAAGAATGAAATATATCTTTATATACAGCTATAGAAAAATTTGATTTAGAAATATGAACAAGATTTTCAACTTATGCGACATGGTGGATTAGAAAATCAATGCAAGATATGATAGCTAATTATTCTTGAGTAATAAATTCAAAAACTCATAAAGATCTATTAGAAAAAAAATTTTGGTTTAGATTTAATATTTTAAAAGATAATTTATGAAGGATACCTACTATATCAGAACTTTCAGAAGATTTAGATTTACCCGAAAAAAAGATAAAAAATATATTAAAATCATATATTAGTTATATTGAATTAGATGCACCTTTAGATAGTGAAGAAGATTCTACATTTTATGATACTATAGATAGTAATATGATAACCCCTGAAATATCGTTACTAAATGAATATAATACTCAATCTATTGTTTATGCCCTTTCTTGTTTAAAGCAAAAAGAAAAAGAAATTATTATTTCAAGATTTTGACTTCTTGATTGAAATAAAGCTACACTTCAAGAATTAGCAGATAAATATTGATTAACTCATGAAAGAATTAGGCAATTAGAAGAAAAAACATTAACAAAATTAAGTACTATTTTATGAAAAAACACTATAATTCCAAAGTTAATTATTGATGAATTTGAAAATCCTTATGAATTAGATTATGTTCCTATTTTTAAAGAAAATAGTTCATATGAAGAAAATAACCTTAATTTAGATAATGTAGTTATTAAAGTAAATCAAACTCAAAAATGAAATATAGTTGAAGAAAAAAGTGAAATTGAAATTTTTTTTCAAGAAGAAAAAAATAAACAGGATTTAAAAAATGCAGAGATTGAAGCATTTTATAAAAAAAGAGAACTTTTAGAAAATGAAAAAAAAAGTAATGAAACAGAAAAATTTTATGCAGAAATAGAATTAAATCAACATCAAAATGAAACAATTAATGATAATGTTTCAAATTTTATAAAAGAGTTGGCATATAAAACAAAAAGAGAACAAATTGAGTTTTTTATATACATATCAAACATAATTAAAAATAAACAGTTAGTAAAAAGTAATGATGAATTATTTATTGATTATAAATCATTTCCTACACCTCTGATATTATTAAGTTACTTCTTCTTATGATATGGTAGTATATCACAGGATTTTGATCAATTATTTAAAGTAAACAGTTTTCAAATATATAAAAATAATTTACAAAACCTTATTGAAAATAAATTAAGAATTTATTGGGATATATTAGAAGTTTGAAATTATAAGTGTGATATAAACACAGATATTCCTCTTGAAATTAATTGATATTCTAGATTTAGATTTCCTTTTATTGAACAATCAGGTAAAGAATGGGATGAATTTGTAAAAGAAGTAATTGATTATAATAATTGAGTAGAATTAGCATTAAATCCAGATGTTATATTTTCATGCAAAAGAGTTGCAGTACATTGATGACAACCTATTTGATCAGATATAAAAAGAAAAAAAAGTAAATGAAATTTTTCTAAACATTGATTTTAATAAAATAATCATAGAGTCTGTAAAAAATTTTTTGTAATTTAATAAAATAAAATGTCAAGTATTGACATTTTATTTTATTAAATACTATATTAAATAGATTTACCAAAAAATCTAAATTTAAATTATAAACAAACAAATTATGGACAAAATATTTGAAATAATTGAAAATGAAAAGCATAGACAAGAAACAGAGCTAGAACTAATCGCAAGTGAAAATTATGTATCAAAAGATGTAATGAAAGCAAATTGAAGTATTTTAACAAACAAATATAGTGAATGATATCCTTGAAAAAGATATTATTCTTGACAAATGTACATTGACGAAGTAGAAAATCTAGCAATAGAAAGAGCAAAAGAATTATTTTGAGCAGAATATATAAATGTTCAACCTCTATCTTGAAGTCCAGCTAATCTTGAAGTTTACATATGATTACTTGAATATTGAGATAAAGTTTTATGATTAAGTCTTGATCAGTGATGACATTTAAGTCATTGACACAAACTTAGCTCATCTTGAATATTATATAATTTCATACCTTATTTTGTAGATAAGGATACAGAGCTTATAGATATGGATGAAGTAGAAAAACTAGCATTAGAAAACAAACCCAAAATGATCCTAGCTTGATTTAGTGCTTATTCAAGAAATTTAGATTGGAAAAGATTTAGAGAAATATCAGATAAAGTTTGAGCAATACTTATGGCTGATATATCCCATATTGCTTGACTAATAGCTTGATGAGTATTAGAAAATCCAATTCCCTATTGTGATGTCGTAACTACAACAACTCACAAAACTCTAAGATGACCAAGATGAGCAATAATTATGAGTAAAAAAGAATTTGAGCCAAGGCTAGCAAAAGCTGTTTTTCCGTGAGTACAATGATGACCTCATATGAATAATATAGCAGCAAAAGCAGTAGCATTTAACGAAGCACTACAACCAGAGTTTAAAAACTATGCAAAACAAGCAATAACAAATGCAAAAACACTAGCCTATGAACTACAAAAATATTGATTTAGAGTTATTACTTGATGAACTGATAATCATATAATATTAATAGATGTTTATTGAAGTTTTTGAATAACTTGAAAAGAAGCAGAAAATGTACTAGAAAAAGTTTGATTATCTACAAACAAAAATATGATTCCGTACGATACAAGAAAACCTCTTGCCCCAAGCTGAATAAGAATCTGAACTCCAGCAATTACAACAAGGTGAATGAAAGAAAATGAAATGAAAATTATAGCAAAAGTCTTTTATGAAGCAATTAAAAATAAAGACAATGAAACTAAATTAGAAGAATTAAAAAAAGAAATATTTGATTTGTGTTTAAAATTTCCTATAAAATAAAGACTTATAAATTGTCATTCCTGCCTTCGCAGGAATGACATAACCTATTTAATATGAAATACTTAAAAAACCTAAAAACATCTGATAGAATTTCTCTAATTTTCTCTCTATTCAACTTTCTTTCTTTGGTTATACTTCTTGTATCTATAAATATAATTTACTTTTTTATATGGTACTCAGATCAAGAAAAAGAAAGTCTTTATGATATGAATGTAAATTACAATTCATATACTAACTGAATGGATAGTGACAACAAAGAAGCTTTTAAAAAATATATTCTTCAAAAAGATACAATAATATTACCAGAAAATTGATGAGAAACAATTTGTTCTCCTTGAGTAACAAAAAAAGTTCACTCAGAAATAGAAAATTTAAAGAATAAGTTTTTTTATAGATCAGAAGATAAAAACTATTTTATATTTTCAAATTATTATGAATGAATCTGAGAAGTAAAAGTATTATTTGACACAACTCCTTATATAAAATCTCAGCTTATAATTATAAAAATAAGTTTTTTAATTATGTTTTTATGGTGATTTATGTACTTTTTTATATGAAAAAAAATTTCTAGATATGCACTTAAAGATTTAGAAAAAATATCAGAAGAAGCAAAAAATTTGAATATAGATAATTTCCATAAAATAGAAGTTTGTTCCACTGGAAAAAATGATGAAATAAGAGTTTTAGCAAATGCATTAAATAATAGTTTTGAAAAAATAAAAACTCAAACTCAAAATTTAAAACAATTTATTACGGATGTTAGCCACGAATTCAAGACTCCATTAATGGTTATTAACTCAAAAATAGACCTTTTTACAAAAAAACAAGAAAAAGAAAAACTAGAAAAAGAAGATTTAGAAATACTTTTAAAGTGAATAAAACAAGATACAAAAAAATTAAATAAATTACTTGAAACTCTATTTTTGTTATCAAGAATTACTGAATGAATAGAGGATTTTAAGAAAGAAAAAACTAATTTAAGCCAATATTTAGAAGAATTTACATCTAACTTATTAAAAAATTTTAACTCAAAAAGTATAAAAGTAAATTATAAAATAGAAAAAGATATTTTTAAAAGTATAGAAACTTCAACATTTAATATAATAGTTGAGAATTTACTTACAAATGCAATAAAATTTTCTAAAAAAGACTTAAAATTAGAAATTTGACTAGATAAAAAGTCATTTTACATAAAAGATAATTGAGCTTGAATATCTCAAGATATACAAGAAAAGATTTGGGAAAAATTCTATAGAAATGATTTAAATATAGAATGATTTTGAGTTTGATTGTTTATAGTAAAAAGAATTATAGATATTTATAATTGGAAAATAGAGCTAGAAAGTGAAGTTTGAAAATGAAGTAAATTTATAATTAAGTTTTAGAAAAAGATTACTAATTTTCATAGTAATCTTTTATATAGTAAGAATAATCAATTATTTCTTTATTTTTGATTTTTTCTTTGATTTTTTGAGGAAGATTTTTATATAAATATTTATCTATATAAAGTATTTGTAATTTTTCTAAATTCTCTATTTCTTCTGGTAGCTTTTCAATTCAAGTTCAATGTATTTCTAATGATACAAGATTTTTAATATTTCAAATTTCTTTTGGTAAAGCTCAATCTATTTTTATATCTACAAGAGCAATTTCATATATATTTTTTAATTTTCAAACTTGGTGAGGAATTTTTATACTATTATTGGTTATTTTTTTATTTTTGTCTTGAAAAAAGCTTAATGCTTTCAAATCACACCAATAATCAATTCATCAAGAATAACTTATGTTTTTAAATGACTCATTTAATATTTTTGTATCTTCTAAAGTTAAATCTAAGCACTTTTCTTTTTTTGTTAAATATTTTTCTTTAAATATTATAAATGATTCTTTGTTTAATCACTTAAAAAAGAAGTAACTAAAAAATACTATAGATATTGTTATAAAAACAATAAAAAAATATTTTATTGTTTTTAATGTTAATTTAAGTAATTTAATTGTATTTTGATTCATAATATTTTTTATTATTTAAATTAGATACCAACTCTAAAATTAGAGTTGGTACTTTTGTTTTTTGCTTGTAGGAAATTTTAATAAAAACCTAAAAGCTATTTCCTAAATACAGGTTCCTGTAATAGGAGTTTTTGTTTTCATATCAACAACAGTGAAAAACGAATTACTGTTTCCACCACTCACGGCTCCTGAAAAAGTTTGCCAAGTAGTAAGGAGATACCAACCTGTCAAATTGCTTACACCAAAAGGAACAGATACATAATACCAACCCGAGGCATCGACTCGAAAGCTTATGTTTTGGGTTGTGTTTGAACACCCAGCTATTTTTGCATTGTATGCAACAGCAGATGCATTAGTACTCATTCCTAATAGCATTAAAGCCAATAAGGCTACTTTTTTCATAAATACCTTCTTTGTTTTGATTTCAACCACCAGAATTAGTGGCAAGAAAATTATATATATATATATATATATTGTCAAATTTACTTTATAAATTCTAAATAGCTATAATCAAAAAAATTATTTTTTATATTTTTCTTTTTGTATTGCAAAAATATATTTTTCTTATAATCTAAAATAACAAAAATATAAAATATTAACTTTTAAATTATGAAAATACTACTTATAGAAGATAATAAAGAAATAAGTGAAAATATAGCTAATTATTTAAAATTAGAAAATTTTGAAGTAGAAATAGCAAATAGATGAGATAATTGATATGAAAAAGCATTAGAAAAAAATTATGATTTAATTTTACTTGATATTATGCTTCCTTGAATGGACGGGTTTAATATATCTGAAAAACTATCAAGAAAAATCAAAATTCCAATATTAATGATAACAGCAAAAGATTCTATAGAGGATAAACTAAAGTGATTTAGTAATTGAGTTGTTGATTACATAGTGAAACCTTTTGATTTAAGAGAATTAGAAGCCAGAATTAATATAATTTTAAAAAGAAATTCAATAGAAAAAAAAGAAATAAGTATTTGAGAAATTATAATTGATTTAAAATCTAGGATCATTAAGAAAAAAGATGAAGTTATTCATCTTACTCAAAAAGAATTTCTCATAATTGAATATCTAATAAAAAAAGATAAAGAAGTGGTTTCAAGAACCAACTTGATTGAATATATTTGGTGAAGTAATGAATTATTTGAAGCAGATGCTAAACTTGATGTTTATATTTCAAATATTAGAAAAAAATTAGATAAAAATGTAATAGAGACAATTAAATGAGTTGGTTATAAAATTATGGGAGTTTAAAGTAAAACATCCAATTTTTAAAAAATATTTTGACTTTTTAGTTAACTTAGTTAACATTATTTTACTTTAACTATTAACAAGTAAAAAATGAATAAATTAATTATTACAGCTAATCCTAGCTCTCTTGCTTTTACGCATAAAATAGGTGAAAAAGTTGCAGATTTATCTAAACAAAAATGAGACAATATTGAAATTTTAGATTTATATAAAACAGATTTAAAACAAGATTTTTTGAGATTTGAAGATATGAAAGAATGTTGAAATGATGAAACAACAAAAAAAATCCAAGAAAAAATACTATGGGCTGATGAATTAGTATTTGTATTCCCTATTTGGTGGTGAGATGCTCCAGCAATAATGAAAAATTTTATAGATTGTAATTTTTGAGCATGATTTGCATTTAAGTATGAAAACTGAAAATCTGTTTGACTTCTAAAATGAAAATCAGCAAGAATAATAGCCACATCTTGAGCTCCTTCATTTTTTTATAAATTTCTTCTACATATTCAAGTTATGTGGAAATTAAATCGTATAAGTTTTTGTTGAATAAATCAAAAATCTTTTACAGTTTTTTGAAATATGGATAGGTCAAAAACTGATAAAAGTCAGTATTTAAAAGAAATTGAAAAATTGATTTAATTTTCTAAGTAAATAAAAAATGAATGAAAAACTTAAAGTTTATTTATTTCTTATATTATCAATTATATGAGTACTAATACTACTTACTACATGATTCTTAACTAATAGTAGAGAATGAATTTTAAATTTTTATACTTATGAAGTAATAACTTTTATAATTACTCTTTTTATTATATGAATTGGGTATTTAATAAAATGAAAGTTTGATTATTTAAAAATATGAAATCTAAATGCAATTGCTACTAGTAATAAACTATTGTGAATAAATAAAACTGAAAAATGGCTAAAAATATGAATAACCTTCTCAATAATAATCACAGTAATTACTGCTTACTTTATAATAACTAGCTATAATAAAACAACAGTATTTGTAGTTTCAGATATTTTATTAGCTTTTTTGATTTCAATTCCTTTAGCAATAATAAATTCATTTAATGAAGAAATTATTACAAGATGGACAATTATTGAATGATTTTCTAGCATAAAAAATAAAAACTTCGCTCCCATAGTTTCTGCTATTGTATTTGGTATTCCACATTACTTTTGAGTACCTTGATGAATTCTTTGAGCAATAATGGCCTGATTTTTATGATACTTTTTAGCTATTTCTATACAGGATACAAAAGGAATTTGATGGGCCTTTATTATCCATTTATTACAAGATTTAGTTATAATCACAGTTTTAGTATTTAATATTTTAAATAAATAATATGAGCATAAAACAACAGCTTATCAATGAAATTTTTAAACTCGTAGCAATACTTGAAAATACTTGAGATTTTATATTTTCTCCTTTTTGACTTACAGTAAAGACTTATTGAGTCCTTTACTTGATAAATACAGGATTAAATACATCTAGAGATTTATTAAATTGAACTTATTGAAGTAAGCCAAATATGACAAAAAAGATAAAGCACTTAGAATCAAATTGATTTATAAAAAGAAATATTGATCCAAATGACAAAAGAGTTTTTAGATTTTCTCTTACGAGAAAAGCGTTAGATACACTAAAAAACCTATGACCAGTATATGAAAATAATATTAACATAGTATTTAAATGAATAAAAGATATAAACATTAAAAATAGTTTAGATTGTATTAAAACTATACTAAAAAACCTAAATTCAATTTGTGATAAAATAAAAGTCTAGTAAATAAAATTTATAATGAGTGTTTTAAAAGGTAAAAATAAATATATGAATAATATAGTTAAAAGTAATAAAAAATATGAATTATTGTGAATTGTAATAATTTTTTCTAGTATTTGTATTTTTCATATTTTAATTTTGTTGTGAATTATTCCATACAATATAGTTTGGTGATGAAATATAGAAAGTAAGGGAAAAATGTATTTGCTTGAAAGTATATCAATTATAGTAAATATAGTTATATTAAGTATTTTTCTAGTAAATTATTGATATTTAAGTAAAAATAAAATAATAGTAAAATATGCCAAAGCATCAATGTGGTTAGTTTTTTTGGTATTTGCTTTGAATACTATAGGAAATATTTTTTCAAAAAATTTACTAGAAAAAATAGTTTTTACACCAATAACATTTATTTTATCAATAGTAAGTCTAAAGTTAATTAAAAAGAATAAAAAAAGTTAACTATTTAAGGTTAATTTAAGGTAAGTACATATCATAAGCTTACTTTTATTTTTTTAATTATTTAATTATGTGAAAAGAAAATGGTTCTTGTTCTAATTGAAGTTGTTCTACTTGATGATGTCATAAAACAATGTTTCCAATAATGATAATTGTTGCTTTATTGATAGGTTGATGAATTTGGTTTTATCAAAAAAACAATGTTACCGAAGCTGAAGATATGCTAGGAGAAACTAAACCTAATATAGTAAAAAATACAGTAATGGTAAATGATTCTAATGAAAAATTTAAAGAAGTTGAAAATGAAATCCATATGATGAAGCATAACTGAATGGAGAATGTTTCTAAGTTATATAAAGATTTAACATTTGTAAAATCAGTTGATAAATCCTCTGATGAAATAATTGCTTGAATGTGAGATGAAGATTGGTTGTATTCTCCAACTTATGATACAACTATTATAGTTTGTAAATCATTAAATACTCCAAGTCATATTTTTAAATGAAAAGAAATATCAAAAGAAGAAATAGCAAAAATAAGAGAAATGAATAAACAAATGATGGGGGAAATGGATTCTGGAATGATGTGAAGCTGAGAAATGATGATGTGATGAAAACATAATATGGAAATGTGAAATGAAATGAAAAAAAATGAAACAATGATGAAAGCTTGAGTTTATACAGCTTATTCACAAGAAGCAGTAAAAAATGCAAAATGAAAAATAGTTTTATTCTTTCATGCTGATTGGTGCCCAAGCTGTAGAGCAATTGATAAAGAAATATTATCAGAAAAAGTTCCTGAAAATTTAACTATACTAAAAACTGATTTTGATAAAGAAACTGAATTAAAACAAAAGTATTGAGTTTTAGCTCAAACTACTTTTGTTCAAATAGATAAAGATTGAAATGAAATAGCAAAATGGGTTTGAGGAGATTTGGAAGATATTATCTCTTCGATTAAATAATTTATAGGAACGAAAATCTTCGTTCCTCTTATATATTAAAATATATTTATGTGATTATTATTAGTTTCATTTTTTGCTTGAATTTTAACAGTCTTAGCTCCATGTGTTTTACCTTTACTACCAATAATTCTTTGATCTAGTATATGAGAAGAAGATAAAAAAAGACCTTATGTTATTATAGCTTCTCTTTGAATTTCTATAATAATATTCTCAATATTGTTGAAAGCTACAACTTTGTTTATTACCGTTAATCCTATTTTTTGGAAGTTATTTAGCTGAGTAATACTAATATTATTTTGAATAATAACTATTTTTCCTAACTTATGGAAAAATATATCTACAAAACTATGATTTTCTGACAAATCTAATCAATTACTTTGAAAAAGCTGAAACAAAAAGTGAATAATTTGAGACATATTAGTAGGTTTTTCACTTTGACCAGTTTTTTCAAGTTGTAGCCCAACTTATGCACTAATTTTAGCAGTTATTTTACCTGCTAGTTTGTGAATTTGATTATTAAATCTATTTGCTTATGTTTTATGATTGTCTGCAGTTTTGCTTTTAATAGCTATTATGTGACAGAAATTTATAAAAAAAGTTTGAATAGTTTCAAATCCAAAATGAATATTTAAAAAAATATTATGAATAATATTTTTAATTATATGAATTAGTATTATGTTTTGAATTGATAAAAGGATAGAATCATATATACTTGATAAGTGATATTTAGGAACTGTTAATTTTGAACAAAACTTAATAGATAAATTTAATATTAACAATAAAAATATGGATAATAAAAAAGATAAAAGTCTTTTAAATGAAAAAAATCTAAAAAGTGCTTATTTTGCTTGAGGTTGTTTCTGGTGTATGGAGTGAATTTTTGAAGCTCAAGAATGAGTAAAAGAAGCTATAACTTGATATGCTTGAGGGACTCAGGAAACAGCTAAATATTATATAGTTTCAACTTGAAATACAAAACACAGAGAAGCAGTAAAAGTAGTTTATGATCCTTCTGTGATAAGTTATGAAAAGTTAGTTAAATTATTCTGGACACAAATAGATCCAACTGATTTTGAGTGACAATTTGCTGATAAATGATTTCAATATACAACAGCTATAATTTATTCAAATGATGAAGAAAAAGAAATAGCTGAAAAATCTAAAAAAGACTTAGAAGAATCAAAAAAATTTGATAAACAAATAGCAACTCAAATAATCCCATTTACTACTTTTTTTGATGCTGAAGAGTATCATCAAGATTATTATAAAAAATCATCTCTAAGGTATAATATGTACAAAAAATGAAGTTGAAGAGAATGATTTATAGAAAATAATTGGGAAAAAGACATAGAAAAATTGAATTCAGAAACAAGTTTTTATAAAGATTATTCTCAAGAAAATTTGAATAATGCTAAATGAAATATACTTTTATTTTTTCATGCTGATTGGTGCGGTACTTGTAAAAACTTTGATAAACAAATAAGTGAACTAAAAAATATTTATAATTTAACAATATTAAAGGTTGACTTTGATACAGATAATGAATTAAAGAAAAAATACAATATACTTAGTCAATCAAGTTTTGTACAAGTTGATAATGAGTGAAATGCATATAAAAGGTTTGTATGAAAAAGTAATATAATTGATATAATTTCAGACCTGATTCCAAACAGTGAAATAATGAAAAAAAAGTTAACTCCATTACAGTATGAAGTAACTCAAAACTGATGAACTGAAAAGCCTTTTGATAATGAATATTGGGATAATCATGAAGATTGAATTTATGTTGATATAGTTGATTGAACTCCTCTTTTTTCATCACTTGATAAATTTGACTCGTGAACTGGTTGGCCAAGCTTTAGTAAACCAATAGATGATTCAATGGTTGAAGAAAACGAAGATGATTCCTTATTTATGGCAAGAACAGAAGTAAAAAGTAAAAGCTGAAATTCTCATTTGGGTCATGTTTTTAATGATTGACCAGCTGATAAATGATGAATGAGATATTGTATAAATTCTGCAGCTTTAAAATTCATTCCAGTTGATGAATTAGAAGGGAAAGGTTATTGAAAGTATTTGAAATTGTTTGAGTAACTTAAAGGAATAAAAAAATCAATTTAAAATAATAAATTGATTTTTTTTATTTAATGGATATAAAAGAAGTATTAAATTTTAAAAAAATGTTTTATGGAAATAACAAAAAATTTACAGATTGCTATAAATAAAGGTTTTATAGAAATAGATCTTGAAAAAGATAAGATAATTTATAAAAATCTAAGAAATTGAGATAAAAAATATTCTCTAAAAGATCCTGAAGAACAAGTAAGGCTTGAATGGTTTTTGGATTTGATAACAAAATATCAATATGAAAGCAAAAATATAGATATGGAGTTAAGTGTTCAAATGTGATCTGCTTGAAAAAAATCTGCCGATTTAGTAATTTATTATGAAAATAAAAATAATATTTATTTTGCAATAGAGTTTAAAAAGCCTGATATTACAGACAATGAATTTGAAGGTTCAATTTTACAATCTGAAAGTTATGCAAAAATTATCTGATCTGATTATTTTTGATCTATTTCTTGAAATACTGTTAGATTTTTTGAAACAAAAGCTTTTGTAAGAGAAGAAACTAAAAAAGATAGTTTTTATACAATTCCAGTAAAATATGGAAAACCCGAAGAATGGAACTTTACAAAATGATGAATAAATGATCTTGAACCAGTAAATATTGAAATACTTAGAAATGCTTTATCAAAAGCACAACAAACAATTTGGAAATGATGAAAAAGAAGTCCAACAGAAGCATTTTGAGAAGTTGCAAAATTAATTTTTATAAAAGTGGCTGATGAGAAAAAACCAAGAAAAAATTGAGAACATTATAATTTTCAAAGAAAGAAAAATGAATCAACAACTAAACTTTTTGATAGAATAAATGAAATGTATGAAGAAGAAAGAAAAAGAGATAAACAAGTTTTTCAAGAAAAAATTAAATTAGATGACAAAGAACTTGCTTGAGTAGTAGAACATTTACAAAGATTAAATTTTAATAAAACTGATTTAGATATAAAATGAGAAGCATTTCAGTTATTTTTATGATGATTTTTTAAATGAGATAATTGACAATTTTTTACACCAAATACAGTTACAAAATTTTGTATAGATTTATTTGCCCCAGAATTGACAAATACTAGTAGAGTTTTAGATACTTCTTGCTGATCTTGATGATTTTTGTTAAAATCTCTTGATGTTATGAGAGAAAAAGCAGATGAATATTTTGAAGAATGAACAGCTGAACATTTCAATTATTGGCATAGTTTTGCAGAAAAGTATTTATTTTGAATAGAGATAAATGAGTCTATAGCAAGAATTGCAAAAATGAATATGATTTTGCACGATGACGGACATACAAATGTAATTAGTTTTGATTGACTTGAAGATATAGAAAAAATTAGAAAAGATACAGAAAATAATGAATTCAAAGAAAATAGTTTTGATTATATTTTCACAAATCCACCTTTTTGAGCAGTTGTAAAAAATACTGAAAATGATTATTTAGGTAATTTTGAACTTTGAAAAAATGGAAATAAAGTTAGACCAGCACAAAAAACCGAAATACTTTTTATAGAAAGATTTAAGCAATTTTTAAAACCGTGAACTTGAAAAATAGCAGTTGTTTTACCTGATTGAGTTTTGACAAACTCCCAAATGTTATATGTAAGAGAATACATTTTAGAGCATTTTAAACTTTTATGAGTAATTTCTCTCCCTCAAGATGCTTTTAAATATTACAATGCTTGAGTAAAATCAAGTGTTTTAGTTATGCAAAAATGGGGGGATGAAAAGAATAATGACCGTAGAGATATTTCTGATCGTAGAGATATTTCTGATCGTAGAGATGTTGCATTGCAACATCTCTACAAAAAAGATGATTATAAAATATTTATGGCAACAGCCGAAAAAATATGAATTAGTTCAACATGAAAAGTTTGTGAAAATGAATTACCAGAAATAGCAAAACAATTTAGAGAATTTTTAAAAAATCCATCAAATTTTTAGTAGCCCCTGATTTTAAAAATACTATATTTATAGTGAGTCAGGGGCAGTTAGAAAACTTTTGAGCAAAAAAAAGTAATGCTTTAGTAAAATCAAATTATAAATTATTTACTTATGATGATATTTTTGAAGAACTAAAAAATTGAGTTGATGAAAGAAGTTATATAGAAAATTCAGATATAAATTTATTAAAAGTTTCAAATATAAAAAATAACGAAATAGTTTGAGATATTGCAAAAATCTCAGTTTTTCCAAGTAAATGAAAATTAGAAAAATGAGATTTGCTAATAACTAGAAAATGAACCGTTTGAGAATCAAGTATTTTTAACAAAGATTGAGATTTTTTTGCTTCATCAGAAGTTTTTATAATTAAACTAAAAAATGAAGTAGAAAACACAAAAATAAATAAAAATTATATTTCTTTGTTTAATAATTTTAATTTTATAAAAAAGCAATTTATAGATAAATGTGTTTGAGCTATTATGCCAAGTATTTCTCAACCAGATTTAAAAAGTATTAAAATTCCACTTCCACCTTTAGAAATCCAAAATCAAATAGTAGAAAAAATGGATTTTGCTTTGATTGAGAAAAAAAGAAAAGAATTTGAAGCAAAAGAACTGCTTGAAAGTATAGATAATTTTGTTTTAAATGAGCTTTGAATTGAGTATAGTGAAATAAGAGAAGAAAAGAAGATTTTTTGATTGAATTTGAGTGAATTAGGAGAGACAAAAAGATTAGATAGTTTTTATAATAATCCAAAATTTTTGGAGCTTGAAAAAATGCTTGAAAATGGAAAATATTGAGTAGAAAAGATTTGAAAAGTTTTAAATACAAATAAAAACTTAGAAAATATAGAAAAGTATGATTTTATGAATTATATAGATTTATCTTGTGTCAGTAATAAAAATTGAGAAATTGAAGAAATTAAATTTTTAGAAAAAAATGATATTCCATCAAGAGCAAGACAAAAAATAGAAAAATGAGATTTACTTGTTTCGTCTTTGTCTTGATCTTTACAATCAATTTGAATAATTGAATTTGAAAAAGAAAATTTAATTTGATCTACTTGATTTATAGTAATAAAAAATAGTGAAAAATACTTTAATTATTATATTTATGCTTTATTAAAAACAAAGTTTTATCAAAATTTATTGCTACAAAAAACAACTTGAGCTATTATGTCAGCAATTTCTACAAGTGATTTTAAAAGTTTAAATTTACCTTTACCACCTTTAGACATTCAAGAAAAAATAGCAAATGAAGTAAAAAGTAGGATTGAAAAAGCAAAGGTTTTGGAAATGGAAGCAAGAGAAATTTATGGGAGGAGTAAAAAGGAGGTTGAAGAGATGATTTTGGGGTAGTTTAGGAAATATGTCATGTAGAGATGTTGCAATGCAACATCTCTACAGATAGGGTAAGAAAGATTTTATTTTTTAAGGTTTAGAAAAATATGTGAAATGATGTTTCTCAAAGCAATATTGAGAAAATAAAAGAATCTTGTATAAAAATACAGGAAAATAATTTATCTGATCAAATAAAAAATTTAGAAAATGAAAATACAAAATCTTCATTTATTATTTGATTTATTGGTGCAATTATTGCATTAGTTTCTAACGATCTAGAAAAAATAGAAGATTGGAAAAAAGCAATATTATTGATATTATTTATTGCTCCGATTTTAATTTCATTATACAATATTGCTTCTAAAAAAGTTTTATCTCATATATCTATAAAATGATATTTTGTAAATAGAACAGATAAAACGGAAAATTTTTTAAATGATATTCATATGAGATTAGAAGAAAATTATAACAATGTTACACAATTATTAAATTTAAAAAGTTTTTTAACAAAACTTGCATATTCTTTTACAATATTATTATTAATATTTATTTTATTCATTAAACTATTTTAATATGTCAAATATACAAGAAAAATCTGAAAAATTTTTAGAAGATATGATTAAATCTTTAAATAAAAAAGTCCCTTTAAAAAAAGATATTTGAGAGCAAAATAATAATTCAAAAGTAGAATATGATCCAAATTTACAAACAATATTTGAAAACGAAAATTTATCTACTTTGATTGAAACACAAAAAAGTATAAACAAGAAAAAATAATTATTCTCAAATCATAGTAGAGATGTTGCAATGCAACATCTCTACGGACATGAACAATATAAATAAACATAAATTTAACATAAAAGTCTATGCAACCAGAATACAAATATAAACAAATATATAATCCAAAATCAAACAGATTACAAAATTATGATTATTCATCTAATTGATGATATTTTATCACCATTTGCACGAAAGATAGACAAAATTATTTTGGTGAAATTGTTGATTGAAAAATGATTTTAAATGAATATTGAAAGATTGCAGAAAAATATTATTTGGAAATACCAAAACATTTTTGAGATGTTATTTTGGATTATTTTGTAATAATGCCAAATCATATACATTGAATAATAATTATTGATAAAAACGATGTTAAAACCGTAGAGACAAAAAATTTTTTGTCTCTACAACATAATACAAATATACAACAAGATAAAATGCCTAGATGAACATCAAGAACAATAGGATCAATTATTCGTTGATTTAAAATAGGTGTTACAAAACGGATTAGAGAAAAAACAGATTTATATAATATTTGGCAACCAAATTATTACGATAGAATTATTAGAAATGAAGAAGAATTAGATAAAATCAGAAAATATATATTTGAAAATCCTATAAAATGGGAATTTGATAAAAATAATGAAGAAAATATATTTATGTAAAAATCTTATTAAAATGGTTTTGAACAAAACTCTTGACTTATTATATTTATACATTATAATACACCAACTTAAATAAAAACAAAGCTGGGGGAAAAATGAAATTAGCTCTTATAGTAGTATCAGTTCTACTTATTATAAGCATAATTGATAACTATTCAGTTAGAAGGAAATTAGAAACAACAGAAAAAATAAACATATATTTCTGTGAAAAGCCTAAAAAAGACAGTGAAATAATAAAAGAAGTACCCTTATTAGCAAATAAGGAGTACTCTTTCTAAAAAAAGGAGTCAAAAAGCCAGTAAGCATTTACTGGCCTTTTTATATTTTAATAAAGATACTAAAATATAAAACAAAATTAAAAATTAACTTTACTTTTTTATATATAACCATATATTCTATATATAGTAAATAATATATTATTTACTATAACTTATTTAATAACTATTAAATATGAACAATCCTATAATTAATAAAGATTTTTCTAAAAATAAAATCAAAATTGAAAAATCTTTTAATGCTCCAAAAACAAAAGTTTGGTATGCTTGGACAAATGATAATGTTTTAGCAAAATGGTGGGGACCAAAACAGTGGCCAGCCACGAGTAAATCTTTTGAATTCAAAGAATGATGACATTGGCATTATTATATGACAGGTCCAGATTGAACTCAAGCCTGGTGATGGATTGATTATTTATCAATAAAACCTGAAGAGTATTTTTCTGCAAAAGATGCATTTTGCGATTCTGAAGGTAACAAAAGTACTTATATGCCAAGTACTTTGTGGGAAGCTAAATTTAGTGAATACGACAACAAAACTATATTAGTAATAGAACTTACTTTTGAAAAAAATGAAGATATGAAAAAAATAATTGAAATGTGATTTGAAGAATGATTTACAGATGCTTTAGATAATTTAGATCAATATTTATCAAAATAAATTTTAACTTACACATTTATGAACAATATTTCTTATTTTGAAATTCAGGCAAATAATCCTGAAAAAGCTGTAAAATTCTATAATAATGTTTTTGGTTGGAATTTTGAAAAAAATGAACAAATCCCAATTGAATATTATAGAATATCTTGAAGCTGAATAGAATGATGACTTTTAAAAAGACCTACAAATACCCCACCTCAAGAGTGTGGAACAAATGCATTTACTTGTTCTATACAAGTAGAAAATTTTGATAAAACTGCAGAAATTATAATAAAAAGTGGTGGAATAGTAGCAATGGAAAAATTCGCTATACATTGAGTTTGTTGGCAATGATATTTCCTTGATACTGAAAACAATGTTTTTTGAATAGTTGAAGTGAATAAAAATGCAAAATAATTTTGTTCTTGATTTTATATTATAATTTTTTATATTATGGCAACTGTAAGCACTTATTTAAATTTTAAAGATAATACTGAAGAAGTATTTAATTTTTATAAATCAGTATTTGGTTGAGAGTTTGTTGGAGAAATTTATAGATTTGGAGATATTCCAAAACAAGAATGAGTACCAGAAATTATAGAAAAAGATAAAAATTTGGTAATGCATATAGCATTACCTATACTATGAGGTCATATGCTTATGTGAACTGATGCTCCAGAATCTATGTGATTTAAAGTAAATTTTTGAAATAATGTTCATATTTCTCTTCATCCTGATACTCGCGAAGAAGCTGATAGACTTTTTGCTTGACTTTCAGTAAACTGAATAGTTGAAATGCCTATGGCTGATATGTTTTGGTGAGATTATTATGGTTCATTTACTGATCAATATGGAGTAAAATGGATGATAAATTATTCTCAAAGATAATTTTATTTTTTACTAATAAATTATGTTTAAAAAAACAATTACAGTTTCTACAGAAATTGTAGCTCCAATTGAAAAAGTTTGGGATTTTTGGACTAATCCTAAACACATAGTTAATTGGAATTTTGCAAGTGATGATTGGTGTTGTCCAAAAGCAGAAAATGACTTAAAACTATGATGAAAATTTACTTCTACTATGTCTGCAAAAGATTGAAGTAATAGTTTTGATTTTTCTTGAACTTATACATTAATTGAGCTATTAAAGCACATAAAGTATGTCATAGCATCTATGTATTATAAGGATTGAACTTTAGAATATAATTTAGAAAGTGGAAGAAAAGTTGAAGTAATTTTTGAAAAATTATGAGATAAAATAAAAGTTTCAGAAATTTTTGAAATGGAAGATATTCATACAGAAGAACAACAAAGAGAAGGTTGGCAAGCTATTCTTGAAAATTTTAAAAAATATGTTGAAAATAATTAAGAAAAGTGATTATTTGCAATTTAAATCAAATAAATTCATAAATATAAAAATAGAGGCTCTAAATAGGCCTCTAAAAATTTGAAAAGTAAAAACTAGATATTTATGAATTAAATGAAATAAAATATTAAATAAAAACTATGAAAGCAATAAAAATAGAAAAATTAGTTAAAAATTACTGAGATAATAAAGTTCTAAAAGAAGTTAATCTTGAAATAGAAAAAGGTGATTTTTTTGCTTTACTTTGACATAATTGAGCAGGAAAAACAACTATAATTTCTATTCTGACTAATTTAGTAAACAAAAATAGTTGAAAAGTAGAAATAAATTGAGTAGATATTGATGAAAATTTTTCTCTTGCTAGAAGCTATATTTGAGTCGTACCTCAAGAATTCAATTTTGATGTTTTTGCAAAAGTAAAAGATATAGTTATGACTCAAGCTTGATATTACTGAATAAATAAAGAAATAGCATCTGAGAGAACAAATTACTATTTAGAAAAACTTTGATTAAGTGAAAAAGCTAATTCAAAAGCAAGAGAATTAAGTTGATGAATGAAAAGAAGACTTATGATAGCCAGAGCTCTGGTTCATGAACCAAAAATATTGATTTTAGATGAACCAACAGCTTGAGTAGATGTTGAATTAAGAAAGTCTATGTGGGAATTTATAAAAGAATTAAATGAAAAGTGAACAACAATTTTGCTAACAACACACTATTTGGAAGAAGTAGAAGCTCTATGCAAAAATGTAGCAATCATAAATAAATGAGAAATAGTAGAAAATACATCGGTAAAGGATTTACTTTCAAAGTTAGATGAAGAAATAATTTTATTATATTCAAGTAAAAAAATTTGAAATTTAGATAAAGAATTAATAGAAAAATTTTGAGCAAAATTGGTAAACGAAACAGAAATAGAAGTAATTATTTCCAAGAAACATAATCTAAATGATTTATTTAATAGTTTAAATGAATTTTGAATTCAAATAAATAGTTTCAGAAACAAAATAAATAGACTAGAAAAATTATTTTTAGATATAACTAAATAAAAATTTATGACAGATTTATACACATTAATAAATAAAGAGGTTTCTAGATTTTTAAGAATATGGAAACAAACTTTGTTGCCACCAGTAATTACAATTGTACTATATTTACTGATATTTTGAAAGTTCATTTGAGAAAAAATTCAAATAATTAATTGAGTAAACTATATAGATTTTATTTTCCCATGACTTTTAATGATGTCTGTAATTATGGCTAGTTACTCTAATACTTCAAGTTCATTCTTTTGAGCAAAGTTTCAAAAAAGCATAGAGGAACTTTTTGTTTCATCTATTAATCATTATAAAATATTACTAGGATTTTGTATTTGATGAATAATTAGATGATTTTGTGTAGGTATCCTTGTTTTTATTACTTGATGGTTTATGGTAGATATTCATATTTATAGTTATTTTTATACTTTTTTATTTGTTATACTTACTTCAACTCTATTTTCACTAGCTTGAATGCTAAATGCAATATATGCAAAAAGTTTTGATGATATAAACATAATCCCATCTTTTTTTATTACTCCAATGATATATTTATGATGAGTTTTTTACTCAATATCACTTTTATCACTTCCTTGGCAAATAATAAGCAAAGTAAATCCTATACTTTATATGGTAAATTGACTTAGATATGGCTTTTTATGAATAAGTGATGTAAATATTTTTGTTTCTATTTCTATAATTTTGGTTTTTATAACTGTTTTTTCTATTTTTAGTTTGTATTTATTGAAGAAATGATATTGAATAAAAAGCTAGAAATAAGGCATAAATTATAAAAATATTAAATTTTATTTGTTAATTATTTAAAAAATACTAAACTATAACTAGTTGTATTTTAGTATTTTATTTTTATTTATGTTTAGAAAAATTTTAATTTTATCGTCATTATTTTTAATAAGTTTTAATAGTTATTTAGCTTTTGCAGAAGGCTTAGAAAACCAAAGTATTTCTACTTCTCAAGAATTTAAAATTACAGAAAATTTAAAAAATAAAATCAAAATTATAATAAAAAAATATAAAAACAATACTTCAAAAAGGATTTTTCTAGTAAATAATTTACCAAATGAAATTGCAAAGTATCAAATATGAAGCCAAAAATATGTAATTTTAAAAACAATTTTAGATGAATTAAGGTATGATTTAATAAGTAGTAAAAAGTGAATTAAATTATTACAAAGCCCAAATAAAGATATTTCAATAATTGATGTTGATTTGAATAATGCTTGAGTTAGCTTTGGTTGAATATTTGAAACAAGTTCTTGAACTAAAGATGATTTTTATAAATATGATAGAAAATTTGCAAACAAAGTAATTAATAAAACTATATTCTGAGATAAATTATTTGCTTTAGTAAACTGACAATTTTTTAATTCTGATAAAGAAATTACAGCTTTTAGTTTTCCACTAAAAAGTGAATGAAAAATAATTACAGATCATTTAGATAATGATTTATCAAAAAGAACTTTAGTTATAGATAATAATTTTAAAGCAAAAATAATAGATTGATATGACAAAAGCTATTTAGAAGATGAAAAAAACAAAGAAGTATTAGTGGCTTTTAATCCTATTATTGCTCTTTGAAAAGATTCAAAATTATGAAGAAGTTATATTTGATTAAAATGAGATAGTAATATCATATTTTTTATTGCTAGTAACAAAACTACAAGTGAAATAGAAAAAGTGATATCTGATTACCTCGTGCCTAAAGAAAATGTTTTGATGCTTGATTGATGACCATCAGCACAATTTTCTTATAAATGACAAAAAGAAAAAGCTTTTTATTGAACTTGGTGAGTTCCTCAGTTTAATATGATTTATGAGAAATAAAATTAAGATTAATTTAAGGTAATATTATATATTTAAATTGTTTATTGTAAAAATTTTGTAAATTATAGATTATTATGTTAGACTATACAAAGAGTTTTTAGTTAAACTTAAATATTTAATTGTTAATAAAAATATATGCTAGAAAAAAATATTAATGATGCATTTAAAAATGCTCAAAAACAAATTAGACATGCTTGTGATTTATATGATGAATGCAGATTAGACACTAATAAATACGAAATAATTTCTAATCCAAGAAGAGTTATTGAAGTAAATATTCCAGTTAGAATGGATAATTGAAGCATAAGAACTTTTGTCTGATATAGAAGTCAACATAACAATGCAAGATGACCTTTTAAATGATGAATTAGATTTCACCAGGATGTAAATAAATCAGAAGTAAAAGCACTTAGTATGTGGATGACTCTAAAATGTGCAGTCATTGATTTACCACTTTGAGGTTGAAAAGGTTGAATAATAGTTAATCCAAAAGAATTAAGTATTTGAGAATTAGAGAGATTAAGTAGATGATACATAAGAGAAATTTACAAATATATTGGTCCAGATCAAGATATTCCAGCACCTGATGTGAATACAACCCCTCAAATTATGGCTTGGATGATGGATGAATATTCAAGTCTAGTATGAAAATACTCTCCTTGAGCATTTACTTGAAAACCTTTAACTTCTTGATGATCAGCTTGAAGATGAACAGCAACAGCACAATGATGAGTATATGTATTGCAAAAAATGCTTGAATTAAAAAAAGATAAAATAGATTGAAAAAAAATAATTATTCAATGAGCTTGAAATGCTTGACTAACCATGGCTTCCCTACTTATAGACTTATGAGCAAAAATAATTTGAATTTCTGATTCAAGATGAGCAATATTTAATGAAAAATGAATAGATATAAATAAAATTTCTAAAATAAAAGATGAAAATAAGTCAGTTATAGAATATGAGGATTCTCAAAAGATTGATGATATGAAGTTACTAGAAATGTCTTGTGATATACTTATACCAGCAGCACTAGAAAACCAAATTACTTGAGAAAATGTTGATAAAATACAAGCAAAATTAATTCTAGAATTAGCGAACTGACCTATAACTTCGGAAGCAGACAAAGTACTTGCGGAAAGATGAATAGATGTAATTCCTGATGTACTAGCTAATTCTTGATGAGTAATGGTTAGTTATTTTGAACAAGTACAAAATAATACAAATTTTTATTGGGAAGCTGAGGAGGTTGATCAAAAACTACATAAAAAAATAACAAATGCTACAATTGATGTATACAATACTGCAAAACAATACAAAACCCAATTTAGAGCAGCAGCATATATAATAGCAATGAAAAGGGTTTTTGATGCTATGAAAGATAGATGAGAAATATAAAGAATTCATAATAAAAAAAGTAATTAACTAAATTAATTACTTTTTTTATTTGCAATTTTGTGTAAATGAGTAAAATAAAAATTGCCAGAATTACATATTGACACTAAAGGTCAAAAAATATAAGTTGGAGAATATAATCACTCCTATCATTAGTTTTTTGATTTAGGAATATGTTGTTCTGGCGAACTCAAAAGGATTATATTCTCCTTTTTGTTTGCCAGAACTACGATTTTTGGAATATTATTTATTAATTTATTTTCAATTATGAAAAAAAATTTAAGAGTGTGTAAAAGATTTTGTGTAAATGCGAAAATAGGTACTATGAAATAGTACCTATTTTATTAGATAAAAAAAGAGAATATGAAAGAACAAAAATTTAGTAAAGAAGAATTAGATGCATTGA
>Ga0172373_10002293_pt1 | contig 29603 bp, 35 predicted proteins | sample Lak10m_2_FD_114546 | JGI IMG/M metagenome (GOLD analysis project Ga0172373, IMG submission 114546) | Freshwater microbial communities from Kabuno Bay, South-Kivu, Congo - kab_092012_10m | ecosystem: Environmental > Aquatic > Freshwater > Lake | place: Democratic Republic of the Congo...
CAGTATTCTTCTAACTTTTGTTGGTCTTCGGGTGTCATTGGCTTCGCGCGGGGATTTTGTTCTATTATCTCATCTCTACACTTATAAGCATTTATACTCAGTGCTTAACTGAGATGCTCCCCATAGCGCCCACCTACTTTAACTAAATGTTTTTAATTTAACGCCATTTGCGCCGCGCTCCGCGCGGCGCAAATGGCTATATCGAATTCACGCTAATTTAAGGTTGCATTAAATTCGTCAACAGTTGGATAGATTTTAAAAATCTTGTTCATGCTAGTAAGTTCAAATAGCATTTGCACTTGATCGTTAGCACCACAAATCACCATATCCCCATCACTGTTACGGATTGCCTTAAGAGCTGAGACTAATGCACCTAGTCCAGAACTATCCATAAAAGTAATCTCTTGCAGGTCAGCTAGTAAATATTTGGGAGGATTTGGGACTGAAGCAATATCATTAACATGGCGACGAAAATCAGCCGCAGTTGTGACATCTAACCGTCCTGAAGGCTGTATAACTTTTACCTGATTACTCATTGATTTTTTCTTGACTTTAAAGATTTAGTTTGAGAATTGCAGAAATAATGATTCGCTATCAAGTCTTATACCAAAACACAGAACGCTAAGCAGTTTTGTGTTTTTAAAACCCTTACTGGATTTGGTTTTTAATTCAGAAAATTGTTATCAGGGTTCTGTAACTTAATAAATAACCCGATTTGTGATTTCGCAGTTACGCCGCGACATCATAAATCAGTTCCTTATTTTACTGCGAAGCCCTTACACTTTTGTGAATTGGTATTAAAGGGAAGTTTCTTCCTAAGCATAAATCTTTATCGATTATTTTTGCTCTTATTTGGGCTTTAATGAAATCTTGGCACTATTAAGCAATTTTTTTTATTTTGAACTCTATAAATCTATGGCTGATTTACCCGATTTGCAAGCGATCCAAAACCTATTAAATCCTATTGTCGATCCCGATCGCAAAAAAAGCATTATCGAACTAAATATGGTGCGCGATATCGCCATTAAGTCCAATGGGGTGGTTAGTTTCACTCTGTTGCTGAACGATCCCAATAGTCCCAAACGCGATCCTCTAATCCAAGAATGTAAATCCGCAATTAAGACACTTGCCTCCGTCTCCGATGTTTGGGTCAAGGTAATTGCCGATAGCCCCGTTGTCGCAACACCTGCACCACCGACTAACGCTTTGCAAGGTATTGAGGGCGTACAGTATGTCCTTGCTATTTCTAGCGGCAAAGGTGGTGTGGGTAAAACTTCGGTAGCAGTAAATGTGGCTGTGGCTCTGGCGGACATGGGCGCAAAAGTCGGCATTCTCGATGCAGATATTTACGGACCAAATGTACCTGTAATGCTGGGCATGGAAGCAGCTCAAGTCAAAGTAGTAAAGGCGGAAAATGGCGCAGATGTGGTGGAGCCAGCCTTTAACTATGGGGTGAAAATGATCTCAATGGCATTTTTGATTGCTAAGGATCAGCCTGTGGTTTGGCGTGGTCCCATGCTCAATGGTGTAATTCGTCAGTTTCTCTATCAGGCAAACTGGGGCGAACTTGATTATTTAATTGTGGATATGCCCCCTGGTACAGGAGACGCACAATTGACACTCACACAATCAGTGCCTCTCGCAGGAGCAGTAATCGTCACTACACCACAAACTGTTTCGCTTTTAGACTCGCGCAAGGGTTTAAAAATGTTTCAAAACATGGGCATTCCTGTCTTGGGCATTGTCGAGAATATGAGTTATTTCATCCCACCCGATCTGCCCGATCGCCAGTACGACATTTTTGGCTCTGGTGGTGGCAAAAAAACCTCCGATGAGCTAGGTGTGGATTTACTCGGCTGTGTACCGCTAGAAATTGGTCTGCGTGAAGGCGGCGATCGCGGTGTCCCAATTGTGTTAGGTCATCCTGAGTCTGCTTCGGCTAAGGCTTTAAGGGAGATTGCCAAGGCGATCACCGCTAAAATCCAAGAAAAAGACAATTAAAATTTAGAGAAGTGTCGCCACACTTCTGTGAATTGAAAACCAAACCCTGTAAGGATTTTAAAAGCATAAAATGGCTTAGCCATTTTGTGCTTTGGTATAATTTATTCGTAAAAGTAAGGAAATAGCTCTGATTCGAGAATATAGCGACTAGCTTGTCGAAAGATTGATTGACAAGTTCCTGTGGCTAATTCGCGATGGTTAGGAATAGTTAGGGTTTCTTTGCCCAGTGGAGTAATGCGGCGCAACTTAATGTGACTACCTTTCTGGCTATGAACATCAAAACCAAATTTTTTGAAAATGGCGATCGCATCTGCACCAGAGAGGCGTTTAAGCTTTGACATATTCGGGTTGTAGCTCAAAGGTGACAAAAATCGATGGATTGGCAACTAAACCGAAGTCTTCAGGATTTTCGTCTTCTAAGTGTAAGCCAACTGCTTCGATGAGATTTTCGACAACTTCATCTAGGGTGTTTCCCTGTGTGACTACAGATATTTCCAAGCATTCGGCAACGTAGCCACCTTCTAGGTTTGACCGAATAAATGACTTAATATTTTGTTGAAGCTTAATGTGACTTTTCATCTATGTATCGCGAATGCTTAACGCAATTTTGCATCTTCTCTATGTTAACGCGATCGCTGTTTGGTAAAGAGAGCGCAGCGTAACAATTATGCTAGGTCATCCTGAGTTGAAATTTGCTAAAGCTTTAATATCAATTCACAGAAGTGTCGCGACACTTCTGTGAATTAGAAACAAGACTCTGTAAGGGTTTTGAAAGCACAAAATGGCATAGCCATTTTGTGCTTTGGTATAAAGGAGGTTGATAAGGCGATCGCCACTAAAGTTCAAGCTAATAAAGATAAGTGGAGGTGCTTCGCACCTCCACTTATCTTTATTAAAATTTGCGACCCCGTGGGTCGCAAATTTTAATGTAAGAAATGGCGAAGCCCTGTGAATACCATAATTAAGCCAAGCTCATCAGCCGCCTTGATCGAATCAGCATCACGCATACTTCCCCCTGGTTGGACGAACGCCACAATTCCTGCGGCGGCAGCAGTACGTACAGAGTCATCAAAGGGGAAAAAGCCGTCACTCGCGAGGAATGCTCCCTGAGCTTTTTCTCCTGCTTGCTCTAGAGCAATTTTGGCTGAGCCGATGCGGTTGGTTTGACCAGCACCAATGCCGATGGTAGTGCAGTCTTTGGTAATCGCGATCGCATTGGATTTGACATGACGACTTACTTTCCAAGCAAAAATTAGTTCCTGCAATTGCTCAGGAGTTGGTTGCTTTTGGGTAACAACTTTCCACAAATCAGGATTGACTGCTTCATCATCGGATCGCTGGACTAGCATTCCTCCAGCGATCGTCTTCACCGTTTCATGGGAGCCATGTTTCAGATCAGATAGAACTAAAACCCGCAAATTTTGTTTTTTGCCCAAAATCGAGGCGACAGTGGGGACACAGGCAGGAGCAACTACACATTCTAAAAATGTCTTGTTCAAAAGATTGGCAGTTTCTTCATCAATTGGACGATTGAGGGCGACGATACCACCAAATGCAGAAGTAGCATCTGCTTCAAAGGCTTTTTGGTAAGCTTCCGCAATAGTGGAGGCGATTGCCACCCCACAGGGGTTGTTATGCTTAATGATCACCGCACAGGGCAAATCGTCGCTAAATTCGGCGATGATACTTCGGGCTGCTTCGAGATCAAGTAAGTTATTGAAACTGAGTTCTTTGCCTTGAAGTTGTTGGGCGGCTGACCAGCCTTTGGGTGTTGCACCTACTTGATACCATGTCGCAGGTTGATGGGGATTCTCGCCGTAACGTAGGGGCTTAGGATTATTGCAGAGCAAAGTATAGGAAGAAGCGAGCTTATTGATTGGCTCCTGTTCTACTTTCTGTTCATTTTCTAAATACTCAGCGATCGCTTTGTCGTAGGACTGTGTATGTTGAAAAGCGGCGATCGCCAGTTTTTTGCGAAACTCTAGGGTAGTTTTACCATTGTTGGCTTTTAACTCTGCTAGAAACTCTGCATATTGGCTAGGACTAGACAATACCGCAACGTGATTATAATTCTTTGCCGAGGCGCGAATCAGCGTTGGGCCGCCAATATCAATGTTCTCGATCGCATCTTCAAGGGTGACATTAGGTTTAGCGATCGTTTCCGTAAATGGATAGAGGTTAACCACCACAATCCGAATTGGTTGAATTTCGTTATCAGCTAAGTCTTGCTGGTGTTCTGGTAGATCGAGTCTGGCTAAGATGCCGCCGTGAATCCTTGGATGCAGGGTTTTCACTCGTCCACCTAAAATCTCAGGTGCGCCTGTATAGTCAGAAACCTTAGTAACTTCAAGCTCAGCCGCCTTGAGTGCCTTGGCAGTTCCACCACTACTAATCAATTGAAAATTATAGGTGGTCGATAGTTCGCGGGCAAGGTCGAGTAGTCCTGTTTTGTCAGAAACACTCAAAAGGGCAAGGGGTTTCATACTATTTAGCTCCATATTCATGATGGAAGCTTGGCAAAGCTTCGCCTTATAAACTTCCTAAGGTATTTTATCCCATATTTAAGCGCTTTACGCTCTAACCCAAACCGAGAGAAACCTTGAAGGCGTTGCTTAAGATGTAATCACGATCGCTGCTTGTTCTGGTGTCCATACAGGGAACTTCTGCATCACCAACTCAAATAGCTCACTAGTTTCATGCCATTTTAGCCATTGCTGTAAATATAGATAAGAGCTTGAGAGAAACCAATCTATATCCACATAGGCAAGCTGCCTTACGAACGGAAAAACTGCAATATCCGCGAGAGTTTGCTGATCGCTAATCAAAAAATTATGGACTGACTCAGATGGCGATCGCCGTTGCAGTTGAAGTTCTAAAACCTTGAGAAACTCTTCCGCTTGTTGTCGATAGTCTTCCTGCGAATTGTCAGGGAATCGGTTTGGGTACTTATAGCGATCAAGAGCGCGTTTAAATTCATGATCGTTGGTATGGATAAGCTGCCGCGCGATCGCTACAGAAGGTTCGGGTAAATCCTGCCAATTGAGAGGATCATGCTGTTGAATTGCCCAGTTCATAATATCGAGACTCTCTTCCAAAACCATAAAATTTTGTTCAGTAAATATTTGCATTACGGGTGTTGTTCCCTTGGGCGAAATATCGAGCATTTCTCTAGGTTTATTCTTTAAAGAGACTTCCCTCAGTTCATAGCTGACACCTGCATAGGCAAGAGCCATTCTTGCGCGAATTGCATAGGGGCAGCGCCTGAAAGAATAAAGAATTGGAAGATGCATAAGCGAGCTAAAAAAGACAATTAGCCTATTTTAACGTGAGTTCGACATAGCCATTTGCAGCGTGCTTCGCACGCTGCAAATGGCGAAAAATGGGAAGAATCGCTTAGCGATTCTTCCCATTTTTCGCTTTCGTCTATGTTTATCTTGCTAGAAACTGTAATTTGTAATACCTTTGTCTGATAGGCGATCACTTTAAATACAGTAGTAAAAAGCCATAAAATATCTAAATATAACTGCACTAATTCATGGGAATAATCACTAATAGAGTTTCTTCTATAGTCTCTGGCAAAAATCTATGGGTCGCAGCATTGGGAGCAATACTCACTGGAGCCTGTAATAGTAGTCCCACACCACCAGTCTCAACCTCTCCAGCATCAACCACGGCTGCAACCACAGCTTCTCCAGATGCAAAAGAATTTAAAGCAGCAATGATTTTAGTTGGACCGAAGAATGATTCTGGTTGGAACCAAGGTCATTACGAAGCCTCAAAGTATGTTATGGAGAAGCAATCAGGCATTCAATTTGACTATGTAGATAAAGTCAATCCAGGTGATCGCCCAAATGTTAAAGCTTCACAAGTAGCTGATGATCTAATTGCTAAGGGCGCAAAGCTAGTATTTTTCAACTCTGATGATTTTAAGGATGATGCTCTAGAAACTGCTAAAAAGCATCCTACTGTGTCCGTAATTCATGCCAGTGGCGATTACGCTTGGAAAGAAGGTAAAAACTTCAAAAATCAGCCAAATCTTGGCAATGTAATGCCTGAAATGGAGCATGGGCGCTTGATTGCGGGATGTGCGGCGGCACTCAATTCGGAGACGGGCAAAATCGGTTTCTTGGGGCCATTAATCAACGATGAAACCCGCAGACTTGTTTCAGCAAGTTATTTGGGTGCTAGGTATTGCTGGCAAACCTACCGCAAAAAGAATCCTGAAGACTTGAAGTTTAAGGTAGTCTGGATTGGTTTCTGGTTCAATATTCCTGGAAAGACTCTCGATCCCACTAAAGTCGCTGATGATTTCTACAACAGTGACTTTGATGTAGTGATGAGTGGCATTGACACCCCTGAAGTCGCAGTCCAAGGCAAGAAAGCTGCCGAAGCTGGCAAGAAAGTCAAATATCTGCACTATGGACTCAAGACTGGTTGTAACACAGCCCCAGACATTTGTATTGGTGTTCCCTATTACAATTGGGGACCTGCATATCTTGATCAAACCAAAAAAGCGAAGGAAGGCAAATTTACAGGGGAATTTATTTCCGCCGCACCTAACTGGAAGGATTTGAACAATCCTGATACTTCCGCAGTAGGATTTGAGAAAGGCAAAGCCTTGACTCCAGAAAGCGATAAGTTCTTGACAGAATTTATTAGTGGGTTGGGCGATGGCAAGATCAGTCTTTTCAAAGGACCTCTGAACTATCAAGATGGCACTCCTTTCCTTAAGGAAGGCGAAACAGCAACTCCACAACAGATTTGGTACTTTACCAGCTTGTTGCAAGGTATCGAAGGCGCAAGTAAATAAACAAGTATGTCAAGGTCGTTCTCAGCACGACCTTGACATAATGGGACAAACATGAAAGTTGAACTAAGCCATATTTATAAATCCTTTGGCAATGTCAAGGCGAATCAAGATATCTCAATGACCGTTGAGGCGGGAAGCGTCTATGGAATCTTGGGCGAAAATGGGGCAGGAAAAAGTACTTTATCTAAAGTCCTTAGTGGCTTTATCACTAAAGATGCTGGCAAGATTTTATTAGATGGAATTGAAGTTGATATTCAAACTCCTGCTGATGCCATCTGTGCAGGGATTGGTATGTTACATCAAGATCCCCTAGATTTTCCTTCGCTATCTGTTTTGGATAATTTCATGGCAGGGAGGAGTACTTTAAGCAAAAAAAATGGTAGAAAGAGGCTTAACAATAATAGTCGTCATGATCTAATTAGAGAACTTCGACAGCTATGTACCGTTTTTGGGTTTGATTTACATCCTAGCGATCGCCTATCGAATCTCACTGTGGGAGAGCGTCAACAGCTAGAGATATTAAGGCTTCTGTCCCTTGGTGTCAAAACGTTAATTTTAGATGAGCCAACCACAGGTATTTCTGCTTCCCAAAAAAAAGCTCTATTTGCAGCAGTCAAACAATTGGCATCCGAGGGGAAATCGATTATTTTTGTGTCGCACAAATTGGAAGATGTGGAAGAACTATGCGATCGCCTGATGGTAATGCGTCAAGGTACGGTGATTGGAGAGGCGGAAGTTAAGGGGCGTGACTCTGCCGAGTTAGCAGCTTCTTTGGTGGACATGATGTTTGGGCATGATCTGGCTATACCTGCCAAACATTCAACGAGTATAGAGCAGACAGATCCTGCTTTAGTAATTCAGGATTTACAAATTGATGGCGATCGCCTTAGTTTGCAGATTGATAAATTAACTGTGCAGTCTGGCGAAATTATTGGATTAGCAGGCTTAGAAGGCAACGGGCAACAGTTATTACTGCTTGCCTGTGCGGGCTTATTGAAACCAAAATCTGGCAAGATTTCCCTCAAAGATATGGACATGACCAATCGTGCTTATCGTAACTTTTTGAAGGCAGGAATTGCCTATTTGCCAGCCGATCGCTTGCAAGATGGTCTGATTCGGGGTCTATCGATCCATGAGCATTTCATGTTGCGCCAATCAACTGCGAAATCAACTGCAAAATCTAATCTAGAATCAAATCCAAAATCCCATGCTGGATTTTTAATCAATTGGAGTGATACTCGCAAATATACCCATCAGGCGATCGAGACTTTTAATATTCGTGGTAAACCATCGACTAGGGTGGAGAAATTATCGGGAGGTAATCAACAACGTACTCAAATCTCACTTTTGCCAGATCACTTAAGTTTACTATTGATGGAACAGCCAACTAGAGGACTAGATATTGAATCGACTCTCTGGATTTGGAAGCAGATGATGGAGCGTTGTGAACAAGGCATGAGTATTTTGTTTATCTCTTCTGATTTGGATGAGATTTTGCAATATAGCGATCGCATTCTCGTATTTTGCGGCGGCAAAGTTTCTCAACCAATTGATGCTAAATCCTTAACAGTTGATAAGCTTGGTCAAGCGATCGGAGGGAAGTTTGATTAGCATTGCGAATAATTTGCTGATTCTCAAGAAGTTACCCAAGGTCGTCTATTTTCGGGTAGGCGCTTTTGTGGTTTCGCTCTTATTTATCACTGGGTTAGTTTTGCTATCTGGCGGCTCACCGTTGCAAGTGGCAGCTGGAATGTGGAATGGAGCTTTTGGTAGCACCGATCGCTTTGCTAGAGTTATTTCCACCCTATGCCCTCTATTACTGGCTTCCTGTGGATTAATTTTCACCTTCACCGCAGGTTTGTATAACCTAGGGATCGAAGGCCAGATTACGGCGGGGGCGATCGCCTCCACATTCTTGTTAAGGTTAATTCCTGAGGGCTTCTCCCCTGCGATCGCCATTACCTTAGCTATATTATTTGGGATTATCGGTGGCAGTATATGGGGCTTACTGACGGGAATGTTGAATATCTATGGCAAGGTCAACGAGATTTTTGCTGGTTTAGGTATGAACTTCACGGTTCAAGGATTAGCTCTATATCTTGTTTTTGGTCCTTGGAAGCGATCGGGAGTTGCCTCAATGAGTGGCACAGAGCCATTTAGTGATGCTTTTTCTCTGCCCACTGTCGGTAATACTGACTTTAGTCCGATCGCCTTAGCGATCGCCATAGTCGCACTGATCGTGACCACAGTGATGATTAAAGCGACTTACTTTGGCTTGAAACTCAAGGCTGTGGGCAATAATCTACGAGCTGCCTATGTGCTGGGGATTCCTGCGATCGTCCAAATGATGAGCAGTTTTGTGATCTGTGGCGCTTTAGCAGGTATTGCGGGATCTTTACAAGTGGTGGCAGTGTTTCATCGCCTCATTCCCAATGTTTCCAGTAATTTAGGATTTTTAGCGTTGCTGGTAGTCATGCTGATTAATTACAATCCCTTCTTGATTTTGCCGATCGCTTTTCTATTTAGTTCTCTCAATGTTGGTAGTTTAGAATTACCCCTATCCCTGAATTTAGATTCTTCCCTATCTGGGATTATTCAGGGCGCATTGCTTCTATTTGCCATTCTTGGCGAAGGTTTGGCTAAGTCGTCTAAAGAAATATAAAAACTATGGACATCATCACAATTCTGGCTACGGCGATCGCCACTTCGACACCTCTGATTTTTGCCAGTATTGGTGAAACAATTACGGAACGCGCAGGTGTGATCAATCTATCCGCCGAAGGCACGATCTTGATGTCAGCGATGACTGGTTTTGCAGTTGCCAAGTTTTCTAATAGCTTGCTTTTAGGATTTGCAGCGGCGGCTCTAGTGGGAGCAGCGATCGCCTTAGTTGTCGCAGTTGGCGCTATCACCCTCAAGCAGTCGCAAGTATCAATCGGGTTTGTCCTAGCACTAATGTGTAGTGATTTGTCTTCTTTTTTAGGTAATCCCGTTGTCAGAGTCGAGGGAATTACGGTTCCTAGTTTTAAAATTCCTATTTTAGAGAATATTCCCATTTTAGGGAAACTGCTATTTCAGAGTGATTTGTTAGTTTACAGCAGCTATGTTTTAATCCTCGGTTCATGGTTCTATTTTTATCGGACTCAAGGTGGCTTAATCCTGCGAACTGTGGGCGAACAACCTGCGGCAGCCTTTGCCAGAGGCACTAATGTGATTAAAATGCGTTACATCTACACTCTCCTTGGTGGCGCATTAATGGGGATCGCAGGGGCTGCTTTTTCATTGGATTTTAAAGCAGGCTGGAGTCATCGCCACACGGCTGGTTATGGTTGGATTGCTCTAGCGATCGTCATTTTTGGTGGCTGGAATCCTCTGCGGGTCGCTTTAGGAGCCTATTTATTCGGAATTTTACAATCTCTAGCTAGTGTTGCTCAAAGCGCCATTCCTGACGTACCAACACAGGTATTTAATACGGCTCCCTTTGTACTAATGATCTTAATGTTGGCAATGACTTCAGGTAAATGGCTCGATCTTGTAATATCCGCTTTGCCGCGATCGCTGAAACAGGGCATATTAAATACAGTCAGAACCACGCCCCCTGCATCATTAGGGAAAGTATTTGATCAAGATTAAATCAACGTGAAAATGAATAAAGGCGGCGCTTCGCGCCGCCTTTATTCATTTGGGTTTTGATTGTGGATTTTTGAGAGTTGTGAAAGCGCACCCCAAAGGTGTGCGCTTTCACAACCCAAAAGGCTTAATGTGGTTTTACAGTATAGTCATCAAGAATTTCTCTCCCCCGACGAGTGAGCGTCTCGGAACCTTCGAGCATGAGTAGATATTGTCCTCTGTCCAGACAACTACGACAGGAAATCGACAGGCTACTTTTAAAAAACCAGCCATATAAAGTACCTATTATCCCTCCAATCACAATACCAATTAGCCCAGATGTTGAAGCAATTGTTAATAAAGCCTGATACCAGTCAAGATTAGGCAACCTAATACTGAAGATTAGATACAAGATGATGCCCATTACAGTACTGATTACGCCTAACCAAAACATTCCTCGTTTGGCATAGCGCCATGTCGTGTGAGTAGGATTGAATAAACCCACACTGTCGGGACTGCTATAACCTTTGCCGACCAGAGCGAGGTGCTCTGGCGAGATGCCATGACATTGAAGCAACCGATATGCCTCAAAAGCTGAAGATTCGTCAGGTAAGACTGCAATCATCAGTCGAGAATGTTTTGAACGTGTGCGAGTCACAACTGATACCTGCTATCAACTGAATGTTTGAGTCAGGACATAGAAATATACCTTTTTAGATTCTACAAAATCTCAGGCGATTAAACTTATTTCTTAAAGTTAAATCAGTAATTCCCACATATAGCTTTGGAAGCACAACCCAAAGGGTTGTGCTTCCAAAGCTATATGCTTGCACAGCAAATTTTGCTTAGGACTTAAAATCCAAGAAGCAAGAGGTGCCGCCACTCACTTCTTGGATTTGGGTTTTGGAGAACTCATTCTAATTTGGCGATCGCCTGTTGATCGATCAGCACTTTACCTGTGAGTAGATCGCTAACCGTAGCGATTAAAACGCGCCGATCATCAATTTCAAAACTAACAGTAATGCGATCGCTTCCTAACTTTCCTGAAGGCTCTAGTCGCGCTATACACACTTGATCGATCTCTGATTTTTTACTATTTGCAGCTAAAGATCGAAAATCAGATTGTTTTAGCAATTGACTACTAGTCATGCGTCCAGAATTGTCATAGGTAACTTCAGCCTGTGAAATATCTGCAACCTCACCAATATCCAACCAAATTTCAGTTTGTCCTGCGATCGCCGCCTGCAAAATTAATGGTTCAGCACTTTGGCAAGGATATTTTGTCCCTTTCTCAAATAATGTATAGAAAGAGTATTGATGCAAATAGGGTTCCCAAAGTCGAATCGCATAGCTGTGGCGTAGATGATCTTCAATCTTGAGTGATTGTCCTAGGGCTAAAGCCCCATGAGCAACTGCTTCAAAGGGTTTGCCCAACTTGACTTTGGCTTTGCCGAAATAGGAAATGATCAATTGCTGCACAGCAACAATCTGACAACTACCTCCCACTAACAAAATTTGTTCGATCGCCGCTTTACTAATTCCTCGATTTAGCCCAATAGTCAGCACTTCATCAATAGCTTCTCGTAACTGCTCAAGCATCTGGTTCTGTTCTAGAATTTCCATTAACTCATCTTGACTTAGCCTGAGTTCGTGAGCCACCTTGTCCTGATCAATCCAAACTTCCCTCACTTCCTGAACAAGTGACAATTTGATTTTGATCTGTTCCGCTATTTCTAGAATCTTTTGCCAGCAGGATTCTCCAATCTGCGATCGCGCTGTTCCTAATTGACGTAAAAAATGCTCAGCAATCCACCGATCAATGTCAATACCGCCAATATATGCGTCAGACTTGGCGATCGCTTCAGCTTTAACAACTTGTTTCTGAATTGACCTGTTACTGGCGATCGGTGCAGTTCTAACTAGGCTCAAATCCAATGTCCCACCACCAAAGTCAATCACTAATACCAGTGCGTTGGGGCGAGTAATTGCATAGCCCAAAGCCGCCGCAGTAGATTCATCGATAATTTGGAAGTTAGTAACTTGTAGTTTTTCAGCAAGGTTACTAAACCAATTGAGATAACCCTCAAAGGCTCCTACGGGAACTGTAAAAATAACCTGTGTCGGGTGAATACCTTGCAATGCAAGACGCTGCCAAAGTTCTGTTAAGAAAACTTCGGCGATCGCTTCAGCATCATAAAGCGTGCCATCAATCTCACGGGATGGTGATCGAAAACTAGCGACAATATCCCGCTTAAACCCTTGGAACAAACGCTTTGAGTTATTTTCTATTAAATATTGCGATCGCGCCTGTTCTCCAAAGAGAAATTGCGGATAGTCCGTATCAGACTCAAGCACATAAACTAAACTTGGCACTAGCCAAGCCTGACCTTCGGCAGTTTCAAATCCATGGGAGATCTCCTCCAAACGCCAAGTTTTGGGTAATCCAAAATCGCGATTTTCTTCTGTTATCAGAATTGAGATCGCGGTATTACTAGTTCCAAAATCAATGGCAATAACAGTCATGTTTTGCTTGAGCTAAAGTAGAGATGGACGGCTCTATGTTGTGTTCTAACATGTTCTAAAATTTCAAGGAGCAAAAACCGATGAAAGTAATCATGGCAGCGATCGCCACACTTGGAGCAATGACTACATGTGTAGGATCATCGTTTGCTGATGTCTCTATAAGCATTAGATTTGGATCAAGTCCATCAGTCAATACCTATCGAACTTACGATTCTTACCGTTCTAATGTCCGTCAGCCCATTTATCACAATCCATATAATCAAAATTATTACAATCGCGACTACCACAGACACAATACTAACTCTAGGGTGATTGTCCGTGAGGTAGTCCCCAACTATGGCAGTGCTTGGAATAACTACCCGACGACTGTGCATAGAAACTATCCTACTAGTACTCAACCAGTCTATAACCCATATAACGTTGACCTTGATGGCAGTCGCTACATCATCGAAAAACACTACATTCTTATACGCTAAAAGTTTTGCTTCCCAATAAAAAAGGCAGCGCAAAGCGCCGCCTTTTTTATTGGGGTTTAATACCAAAGCACAAAATGGCTACGCCATTTTGTGCTTTGGTATTAAACAGGTTGTTTGAGATTTTCTTCGCCTTGGGTAATCGTGATCGATTCAATGCGATCGCCCATTTGAATTTTTTCGACTAGATCCATTCCCTCAGTTACATAACCAAATACCGCATAAGAACCGTCCAGAAAGTAGATATCGTCAAGGGCAAGATAAAACTGACAGGATGCAGAATTAGGAAACTGCGATCGGGCCATAGCGATCGCCCCTTCGTTATGACGTAACTTAGGCTTTTGTGTTGGTGGTAAGATTTCACCATAAACAGGTTGCTTTGACCCATCAGGCAGAATTTCGAGAGGGATATAACGGGGCTGTGATGTCACAGGATCGGTAAAATTACCCGTCCCATTACCAAGAGGATCGCCACCTTGGGCAACAAAGGGGGTTGGATCCTTGACCACACGATGAAAAGTTAAACCGTTATATAATCCACGCTTTACTAAATCAGCAAAATTTCCAGCGGTAACAGGGGCATTTACACCATCCAGATCAATTTTCACTGTGCCAGATTTTAGTTTTAATTCCACCGTAGCCTTACCTTTAAGCTGCACAAATTTAGCAAGAGCTGCATCCAGAGCGCTCTCAGGACTAGCACTCGTCGGTTGAGGCTTAGGCGATGATGGTGGGGTAGAAGCCATCGCTGTAGGTTTGCCGCTAGCGGTAGCTGATGCTGTGGGTGAAGCACTTGCAGAAACACTACCGCCATTAGTGCAACTGGCGAGTAAAACACTCACTGCTAAAAAACAACTAAGAATCCAACGCAACATGTTTAACTCTTGATAACTTGTACAAATTTTATACAGCGCTTTGCGCTGAATGAAAGCCCATACTCAAAACCTACAACATCATGTGGTTAAAGCCCACACAAGAAATTTTTAGAAAATGTTGCAAAGCAACATTTTCTAAAAATTTCTTGTGTGCATTTGATCGGTAATAGCTGTAGATAAAATGCGGCGCGAACCGCTGTATTTCTAGTTATAGCCCTTCCAGTGGCACTGCCAAAAACTTGGCAATTTCGGCAGCTCGATCTTCGAGTTCAGTTAAACCAATTGGTTGCCCCACTTCAGATAGAGGCAAATCACCTTTGCCCTTTACTCGCAAATATAAGGCTCTCTTAGGATTTAGACCATTGCGAATTTCAACGCGCACCGCTTGGACATCAGCTACATTATAGGTTAACTCAATATTTTTGCTCTTATTGCGGCCACGACGAAAGAGCTTCACCTTGCCAATATTGCGATCAAACTCGTTGAAGCCGCTACCATAATCGATCGCCATCACGTATAGCAGGTATAGCTCTAGCAAAGTTCCAGCTACTCCATAAAAGGAAAGTGCCAAACCTTGAGGCACAAATTCTAGTTGTAGGGGATCAGCAAATGGTAGCAAATTAATTTTTAAGAAGCTCGATATTCCTGCTAGCAAAAAGCCCGAGGCACCTATGGCAACAATAACCGCAAAGCAATAGTTACTAAAGCGCCGTGACCCGACAATGTCATATCGCAGAACATTGGATTGAGATTTTGTAGTGACCATCGGTTGAAATAAGATTGAAAAATTAATGTGTAAAGGAACAGTATATAGCGGCTTGCAGTCTCATAGTATGTATCAACTTATGCAACTGGTTTTGGTGTTCCCAGCAACTTCATGCTAAAAATACCAAAATCGGTTTCTTAAAAGCTCACCAACGGTCGAATCTTAAAAAATTGATTTTTACAATGAGAATTACTGGATTTAAAGATTTGCTAAGAAATGATGCGTAGCGTATCTTAATTAGACAAGTGACTCAAGACTAATTTTCATCCGTTACTTACCATCAACTACCTCTCAAATTTAATCGTGAAAAAATCACTTAACCATTCCCTAAAGCAAAATATCCTTGGTGCGCTCGCTGTTAGTTGTGTTGTAGCTGTGTCTGCTTGCCAGCAACCATCAACACCTACAGCATCACCAGCTTCTACAGCATCACCAGCTTCTACAGCATCACCAGCACCTACAACAGCATCACCAGCGCCTACAGCGTCACCCACGACAAAACCGACCGAAACCACTCCAGAAAAAAGCCCCACTGGTCAAGCTAGTCTTGAAAAAGTTGCAGGTGAATATACAGTTGTTTTAGATCCGAAAGTTTTAGCTGATGCAGAAAAAGAAGGGGTTAAGTCAGTTACAGGTAAATGGACTATTAAACCCGAAGGTACTTTTGAAGCTACCCTAAAAGCTGTTTCTACTAAAGATGAGGTGCAAGAAATCAAGACTGCGGGTAAAATTACCATTGAAGATGGGAAGGTTGTCTCTCAAGTCGAAACAGTTAATGGAGAAAAACCACCTCAAGCCCCTCCTAAGCAGCCATATACCCTTTCCGCAGATGGCAAAGAATTGCAAGCTGACGGTCAGCCTGTGAAATTGGTCAAACAGTAAAACCCCACAATTTGTGACGCACGCTGCGCTTGCGTCGCATGTGTACTCCAAGAAAACGTTTAAGATGCTTGCTTTGCAAGCATCTTAAACATTTTCTTGTTTTTAAAGAAGCGCAAAGCATCATAAGGTATATGTATAAAAGTCTGTATTCATCTCACGATCGCATTTACAACTTTGAAGAATTAAATTTTCCCATTGAAGGCGTAGAGTTGGAGCTAGATGAATTAGGTGATAACTTGAGCGATCGCCATAGTAAGCGACCATATATAGCTTTCAATATGGTGTCTAGTGTTGATGGCAAAGCAACAACCTATGAAGGAAAACTGACGGGTTTGGGATCACGTCCCGATCGCTTGCTAATGAAGCGTTTGCGATCGCAGTTTGATGCTGTACTAGCTGGAGGTACAACGCTGCGACATGATGCCTTTATCCCCACCGTACCTCCTGAATTGTCAGCAGAACGGCAAAAAAACTTTTCACAGCCTCAGCCACTCGGTATTGTGATTAGTAACTCAGGAAAACTGCCAAGCGAACATCAGTTTTGGAATGTTGGCAAAGATCTGCGCGTCGTTTTAGTTGGAGAAGAAACGACAGTGGAGTCATGGCTGGAGGAGAAAGCCCAAATCTTTCGATTCCCAACTAAGGAGCAGCAAATTGACTTAAGGCAGGTATTAGCAATGCTATTTGAGAAGCTGGGGATCAAGCGTCTGTTAGTTGAAGGGGGGCCAGCATTAAATTATTCACTGATCTCTCAAAGCTTAGCTGATGAGTTATTTTTGACCATATCTCCTCATATCGTCGGTGGTGTCGATAATATGACCGTTATTGGTGGCTATGGCTATGGCTTGGGTGGGCATGATTTACCTAGTCTTCAACTGCGATCGCTATACCAGCACGAATCAGAATTATTTCTACGCTATCAATTTCAAAAGTCAGCCTTTGGCTGACTTTTGATCTAATGCAATCCCTTTAACTGGCGGACAAGATGAATTATTTCTGGCAAGATTAGCTGCTCGATCGCTAGTTTCACAGCGTTACTCGATCCCGGAAGCGAAAAAACCAACTTACCTTGATAAATCCCTGCCTCAGATCTCGAAGCGATCGCCCTTGAGCCAACCTCTTGCCAACTTAAATAACGAAACATCTCCCCAAACCCAGGCAGTGTTTTTTCGAGTAACGCAGCGATCGCATCGTAAGTAGTATCCCGTGGCGCAATCCCTGTCCCACCATTGAGAATGATCGCGTCCAGATCAGCGATCGCAGCCAACTTATACATTTGGGCGCGGATCTCGTCAGGCTCATCCTTGACTAGGGCATAGTAATCCAGTAAATGCCCTGCATTGGTCATCGACTGTTTAATAAAGTGACCACTTTTATCATTTTCTGGTGTACGGGTATCACTGACCGTAATCACCGCAAAATGTACTTGGTAAGACGGTGGATCGGGACAAGGATTCTGGGATTTAGTCATAAATTTTGTGTAAGGAGCGAAAACTAAATATATAGATCAAGATCTGCTTTATACCAAAGCACAAAATGGCTACGCCATTTTGTGCTTTCAAAACCCTTGCAGGGTTTGTTTTTCAATTCACAAAAGTGTTACCACACTTTTGTGAATTGGTATTAGTCGATAACTTGACCACTTCATTAAGAAGCAATTTTTGATGGCGCGACTAAGCCACTGCATCAAAAATTGGTTCTTTATATTACGGCAAAGCCCTAATTTTTAGCTTTAGGCTTTTCTTGTTGACTACAGCGAAACCTTTGAGCCTCAGAGGTGATGGCATGTTTAGTTTTGCGTCCGCTTACCCTTTCTCGCCACATCAAAAAAGATGAACGTTTCATGGATTTACGCATAATTTTAATTACCTCTGCCTCGGAAATGCCAAATTGCTCATGAATCGCATCAAAGGTAGTGCGATCCTCCCATGCCATCTCCACAATGCGATCAATGTCTAAGTCCGTGAGTGCTTTTATAGCCTGTTTATCCATAACGAGTTAGTCTTTCCGATGATCAATATTGCCAAAATGATCTAATGGCCAATACCTCAGAGTCGCTTTACCGATGATGTTTTCCTTGGGCACAAACCCCCAAATATGACCATCACAGCTATTATTGCGATTATCACCTAGAGCAAAATAAGAATTTGCAGGCACTATCGTTAGAGGTAAATCGTACTTAGGGGCTTTAACTAAATAAGGTTCTGATAGCGCCCGACCATTGATATAAGTCACGCCTTCTTTGATCTCTACGCGATCGCCTGGCAACCCAATTACTCGCTTAATCAAAGAACTTTTTTGCTTTTCTGCTGATAAGCCACAAGCTTTTATTACCGCTTCATTTGTCTCAAACACCACGATGTCAAATCGCTGCGGATCTTGGAATCGATAGCTCAGTTTGTCAACGATGATTCGATCATAGTTTTGCAGAGTTGGTTCCATCGATCCCGAAGGCGGTAAATAGTAAGCCTGAGCAACGGCAACTCGAAAACCCAAAGCTAGAGCGACACTTAGTCCTATGGTTTGGGCTGTTTCTTGCAAAAAAAGTAGATGTTTATTTTTTTTAGTTGGCTGAGATGAATCGCGAGATATTTTGGACATAACTTTTTTAGCTTAATTGTTCAGTAAAGCTACAGCCGCGCAAAGCACAGCTATAGCTTTAATTTTGTTTCCAATGACGTGCTAATTGTTTTGCTTTCAGTCCTGATTCGATTACTTCGAGTAGTCTGGTCATACCTGTAGTATTCACAATTTCATAGGTTTTATTAGCTCGCCGACAAGCCTCGATCGCTCTTTCAGTGAGTGAGTGGCTCGCATAACCTGTCACGATAATAATTAAATCACCACCAGAGATTTGACTCTCACCTTGTGCGGCAAGTTGCAAACCATCCTGCTCGGTGTACCACATTAAATTAATTGCCGAATCACGCAACCGATTTTTTACAGCCGTTTGCAAGCGATCGTGTCCGCCAAATACTAATACTTTGCCACTAAGGTCGGTGTACAAAGCAGGTCTCTTTTCTGACTTGCGGTGTCTTGCCGTAGGCTGAACATCGGGGGCGCGATCAACCCGGGAACGATTTTCAAGAGCTTTATTGTAAATAAATGTGAGTGTTTGCTCGTGGCTACCGCGCAACCGAGCTACAGGGCCCTCTTCACTGTGGGAATTTATTTGGTTAATCAAAGCCTCAACAACTTCTTCTAACGAACCAATTGCTTTTAAGTCATTGGCATATCCTCGAACAGCGATCGAAGCGTCAGTGGCGCTGAAGAAATCGCGCTGTTCTTCAATCATCTCTAATAAATCAGCTTTTAATTCCAGTCGCCATTGAGCCGTTTGTTCAGTTATTCGTTCGTCTAGTAGTCTTTCTTCGCTCAAAATCAACTGGCGGTCGGCGATCTGAGCCGCAAGGTTAGGAGCTTCAGCTATTTCCTGTCGAATATCAGCCGCTTTCTTCTCTAACCTTTGCCTAGTCTCACTGTTTGGGCTTCCACCTTCACGATCATATTCTTGTAACATCTGTTCAACTTTGGCAAGTAATGGGTTTAATCTTGCTTCAATTTGAGATACTGCTTCTTGAATTTGGCGATCGCGCTGCTGTTGTAGCCGATTTTGTTCTAACTCCACCTTGGCAATAGTCAGCAAATCGCTAACCGAGGCTTCCAGTTCATCTAATTCCGAAATATGCATATTTACTTAATATCTGCCTATATTTGCCTAATTTTAATAAGTCGAAAAGTAAGTCATAAGAAATGACCTGAATAAGTAATTATAAGAAGTTATCGTCACTAATCTCCAATGTAACCTCTTGCTTGACTAAGTGTGTATAGTTTTATGCTTCAACCCGATATCAATCCTGCAACCTATATTGATTACGCCATCTTAGATCCTGCCGCTAGTGATGAACGGGTAGATCGTGCCTGTGAAGAAGCCGATCGCTTTGGTTTTGCTAGCGTCTGCGTTTATCCTTGCAAAGTCAAGCGTGTGACTGAAAGACTGCTCAAAACCAAGGTAGAAATTTGCACAGTCATTGGCTTTCCCAGTGGCGCAACCACGTCAAATGTTAAGCTTTATGAAGCAATGGAGGCAGTAGAAAACGGCGCAACGGAATTAGATGTTGTCATTAATTTTGGTTGGCTCAAAACAGGGCAGACTAATTTATTGCATCAAGAAATTGCTCAAATCTGCCAAGAGTCGGGCAAACCTGTCAAAGCAATTTTAGAACTTAGCTTACTCAACCCTGATGAGCAGGAACTCGCCGCCGAGGTATGTATGGATGCAGGGGTTGCCTTTTTGAAAACAGGGACGGGCTGGGCTGGAGGCGCAACCGTGGATATGGTGAAATTTCTTAAAGAGATTTCAAGGGGAAAGGTAGGCATTAAGGCTTCAGGGGGAATTCGCAACAGAGAGCAGGCGATCGCCCTAATCGATGCAGGTGCAACTCGGATCGGTACGTCCCACGGCGTAGCGATCGCTCGCGAAAAAATTAATTAATAAAAAGCCAATCTCTGATTGGCTTTTTATTTCAAGTTAAACAGTTATGACAATCCAAAAAAATTTAGGTGCATATTTTATCTTGCTAATATGGGAGGCATAAAATAGAAATATAAACATCAAAATCTAAGCTGTGATACCAACTCTTGATGTCAAATATGCTTATTCGATGTGTCTGGGAATAATAATTGCCCTGACAGGTGTTTCCTTGTGGCAACGTTTTACGACACAGCCACCTCGTGATATACCCGAAAATACTGAAACAGCCAAGGTGATTGTCCCTCCCCTTCCTGCCACTTTTACTCGCCCCAGCCTTAATGATGGAGATAATATTGGCAGCCTGCGCGTCGGCAATCGAACTGATCGCTCCGTGCGGATTGTCTTATTTTCACGAGTTACCTCCCAAAATGTGTGGCAAGCGATCGAGCCTTTGAATTGGGACTTTGCACCCAATGAGGGTGACAAAGAGGGATTATTGCTATCTTTGCCAAATTATAAAATTGTGATCGGTAAAGGCGATGTGATTTTTGCCTTTGCCACCGACGGCTCCCGTACCTACTGGGGACCAAATATTGTTGGTGAAACCGATGCCCCATTTTGGGATACCCAAAATAAAGAATGGAGCATGATATTGCAACCATAAAAAAGAACCTCTCGCATTACGAGAGGTTCTTTTTTAGCTATCAGTAGGCTCTTTGCGTTTGATTAATGGTTTCGGTACAGGAGGACAATCTTCCGAAGAAAATCTTGGACGAGGTGTATAAAAAGACCCATCACCACCATCACCTGTATAGGACGGCTTAAATGGACGATCGCTGTAGGAGCGATCGTTGTACCTTCTTGGTGCAAACTTTCCGCCACTGCTAGGACGGCCCTTAAATTGTGAGCCACGCTTACCCTTAGAAGGAATAATCCCAATAAACTCACCATCAATGATCGTCAAAAAATCTCCTTGGCGTTGTACGTTCACGCTCCAGAATTGTCCAACAGCATCAGTTGGCAATAACCCTGTAAGACGGACTTTGAACTTACTATATTCCTTGGTAACTTTATCTTTTTGCTTATCAAACTTCTGCTCAGTACGACGTACCTTAACAATAACTGAATTATCCTCAGTAGACTGGCTAGAGATCTCACCCCGTACCGAGAAATAACCATCTTCAACATTAGGCTCAATGGGTACATCAGTTTTACCAAGCTCAACAGGAGCCCACACACCAGATATCTGGACATGTAATTTGCCAGCTTTATCATTGGTACGCGGATATACTACCCACAAATATTCGCGATCGCTTTCTAGACGCTTTTTAACAATCGAAATAATCTTGCCAAGCAGTACTGCATCAACTTGAGAACCATCCGTTGTCAAGATATACCCTTTAGCAAAGTTATCTTCATTTGCAATGTATTTCCCGCAGATTACACCGATCGCTCGGTACTGAAATGGCTCTGTTGCGGCTGGAATTGGCTGTAGACAGACTTTATTCTCCGTGGACTCCTCAGGTTTATCTACAGATGTTTGGCTGTCACCAGTACGAATTAAGTTTGGATTTTTAACCTTTAGGGGAGCAGGAATAATCTTAGGAACAGGTTTAACCACATCCTCATTCTGTTGTGGTAACTTTTGCTCTTCAGCCTGATTAGCATCTAGAGGCTTAGGGGCGATAACTTTGAGAACTTCTAATTTAGGCAAGTCTTTAATCGGAGGTTTAGGTGTAACAGATTTTGGTAGTTTACTATTTGAGTCGTCGGATTGGCTGGACTTATTGATTTTACTCATCTGAACCTCCAGAAAAATAAGTTGTCTAATGCGGACTAGACCTTACTAAGCAATTGCTGAAAATATGTCAATCAATATCGAATCTTTTTTTAAACACAATTTGCGTAAAAAAGAATTTGAGTTGAAAGATACCTCAGTTAAAACCGAGATAAGCCCATATTTAAAACCTACCTAAACTAAGTTCCGCAAAAAAATTAAATATTTAGGTAGTCTAACTTATCCCCTCGCTAATTGCCTTTGTGACTTTAGTTTGGATAGCAACATTGCTAAACTTAGCTTTGATTTTAAGATGTAGGTTTAGACATCCTAACTAGACTAAGCATACACCGTTATAAGCCAGACCTGCGAATAGTTCCCTGAATGCTTTACAGAATTTCATGGTGAACGCGATTAAATTGTAATCAAATCAGCAACTTGACTGACTCTGATTATACCAATCCTATATAGCGTTTTTCAATCAAGCGAGGTACATAGGTTTGTTTCCCCGCCGAAGGCGGGGAAACAAACCTGTACTTCACTAGCCTGATACAGGCTATATAGCAACGCAAGAAATAGCTAGGAACCTAGATAAATAAAGACGACGCTTCGCGTCGTCTTTATTTATCTAGGTTTTCTGCCCTAAGCAAAGCTTTCATTGCCATGTATATTCATTTGATAGACAAAATATCTCTTTTGATGCTGATGGTATTAAGGATTTACAAAGGATTTGCGATCCCCACTAAATCAGCGCTTACGATACCTTTGTCCTTAAGTTAGGTAAAAACTGACTTGACTTTGGGAATGCATCATATTGTTCATGGACGTTCATGAATAGAGAGGATTTTATGGCATCTGACAAGCAAAATTTTGGATTGATTGGTTTGGCTGTGATGGGTGAAAACCTTGCTCTAAACATTGAGCGCAATGGGTTTTCAATGAGTGTTTATAACCGTAGCCGTGACAAAACTGATAAGTTTTTAGAGACCCGTGCTGCTGGTAAAAATTTCAAAGGCACATTTACGATCGCTGATTTTGTTGCGTCCCTAGAGCGTCCCCGCAAAATGTTAATCATGGTTAAGGCTGGCGCACCAGTTGATGCAGTTATCAAAGAGCTAATTCCCTTTTTGGATGAAGGTGACATCATTATTGATGGTGGTAACTCGCTATTTGGCGATACTGAACGCCGAACGGTTGAGTTAGAGGCGATCAATCTCAAGTTTATCGGCATGGGCGTGAGCGGCGGCGAAGAAGGTGCGCTCAATGGGCCTAGTATGATGCCTGGTGGTCAAAAGTCAGCCTATGCTGAGATTGAGCCAATTGTGACCAAGATCGCCGCTCAAGTCGATGATGGCGCTTGTGTGACCTACATTGGTAAGGGCAGTGCGGGGCATTATGTAAAAATGGTGCATAACGGCATTGAATATGGCGATATGCAATTGATTGCTGAAGCATATGATTTGCTTAGCACTGGTTTAGGCTTGACGGCAAGTGAATTGCATGAAACCTTTACTGCTTGGAAAAGCTCAGAGCTTGATTCTTACCTAATCGATATCACGGCGGATATTTTCACGAAGATTGACGATCTCACAGGAGATGCGTTAGTTAATAAAATTCTTGATGCGGCTGGGCAAAAAGGTACAGGTAAATGGACGGTACAGAGTGCCTTTGATTTGGGTGTCCCAATCCCCACGATGATCGCGGCGGTGACTGCAAGGGTGATGTCTTCTTATAAAGAGGAGCGGGTTGCGGCATCGAAGGTGTTAATCAGTTCGACTTCTGGTAAGTATGAAGGCGATCGCCAAGAATTTATCGATGCAGTTCGCGATGCCTTATATTGCTCAAAGATTTGTTCCTACGCTCAAGGGATGGCGCTTTTGGGTGCAGCATCTAAGGAATTTGGTTATGACTTAAATCTGGGTGAAATTGCCCGTATTTGGAAAGGTGGGTGCATTATCCGTGCTGCTTTCCTTGACAAGATCAAACTTGCTTTTCAGCGCAATGCTCAGCTACCTAACCTACTAGTTGATCCCGACTTCAAGCAAACGATTTTGACCAAGGAAGCAGCATGGCGCAAGGTAGTCATAGCGGCAGCGCAGTTGGGTATTCCGATCCCCGCATTTAGTGCGTCTCTTGATTATTTCGATAGTTATCGTCGCGATCGCCTACCTCAAAACTTAACTCAGGCTCAGCGTGATTACTTCGGCGCTCACACCTACGAACGCACCGATAAGCCCAGAGGCGAATTTTTCCACAGTGAGTGGATGAAATAACCCAAATAAGGCGGCGCAATGCGCCGCCTTATTGAATATTTTGCTAAAGAAAGTGACAAATCTGAAGAATAACAATATTCACGCAAAAAACTGACTCTTATCGCCTCAATCATCAATGCCTCTAATACAAGTGATCGCCCCTAACATAAAAACCAGCGATCACCCCTAATCTTAGGACGCTACTAATTTCATAGATCCTTGTTGAGGTTTATTTGGCTTACGAATAGCTTTATTTTGTTGTGAGACATTTTGAGAAAATGATGTTTCTAGCTTTTTGGGTGTTCTGGTGTAGTTATCCCAATCTTCTACAGTTTGTCTGAACAGCCAATAGTCTAGAGCCTCATCTTCCACAAAACCTCGAAGTTCTGGATCTACCCAAATATACAAGAGATCCTTACAGCCAATACAGAGGTAGAGAAATTTTAGAACGTCTTGCATATACCAATGATGAAATACAGGACATGATACAACCCAAAATACCAGGTTTATTTGACTCATTGGAATAGAGATAAAGGCAATAGAAATTGTAAATTTAGGTTTAACTCTGATGTCATACAGCGAATTTAAGACGATCGCACAAGTACAGGAAAAATTTGGCTTGGTGGTGAAAGAATCGGAAAGCTTATTTGTGGATATTCAGCCTTTGATGATTAGTGACTATCTACAACAAACACTCAAGCGGAATCTCTCTATTGCTAATGCCATCAATACTGAAAAAGCGCGATCAGAACTGCTGATCGCGCCGATATTATTAGAAATTCGGCAAATATTTGATCAAAGGGTTGGCTTCTTTTCTGGGACAGAGTTTAATGTTGATGCAGAACTTGGCTTAAATGGATTTTGTGACTTTCTATTGACTGCTTCTAGTGAAATCTATGAAATCTCCTGTCCAGTGATTACCCTTGTCGAAGCCAAAAACGAAAACATTAAAGGAGGATTAGGTCAATGTATTGCGGAAATGGTTGCCGCTCAAAGATTTAATGCCCAGCATGATCAAAAGTTTCCTATTTATGGTGTAGTGACAACAGGAATGATATGGAAATTTTTACGTCTTGAAGAGAAGACACTTTGGATTGATCAAGAAGATTATTTTATTAAAGAAATTGGTAAATTACTGGGTATTTTATCTAGTCCATTCCAGTCCTACTTTTCATGAGGGAGCGGTAACTCGATATGCAATTTAATGCAAGACTGCTATCGGGACTATTTGACTCAAAATATCGCCTAGAGTCCTTTTTGCTTCCATCAACTCATAGGCATAATGCAACCGCAAAAAATAACCATCCGACAACCCAAAATAGCGACATAACCGTAAATCCACATCCGCAGTCATAGGAGCCTTACCTTGAATAATTTGCTGAATACTCAAATATGGTAAACGCAAATTATCAGCCAAACTATTTGCATTAATATCTAATTCTTCTAAAAACTCATATTGCAAGATTTCGCCAACATGAGGATTACGCAGTAAAGTATCTTCCATTGCCTTTTCTCCTAATGATAATCAACAATTTCAACATCATAAGCATTTCCATTTTGCCAAACAAAACATAATCTCCATTGCTTAGTAATGCGAATACTGTATTGTCCGAGGCGATCTCCAACCAATGCTTCTAGATGATTGGCAGGTGGTACGCGCAGATCCTCTAGATTAGCAGATACATCAAGTTGACGTAGTTTGCGTAAAGCCCTTTCCTGTATATCTGATGGTAGCTTACGCGATCGCAAGCCTTGCCAAATCCTCTCGGTTTCTTTACAAGCAAAGGAGACAATCATTAAAGCTTAAATATTCATCTTTAATTATTTTACTACCCTATTTCTTATTTATAGCTATAGCCAACTGTATCAGGACAAATCAAAACCCAAATAGTATGAGGCGGCGCAAAGCGCCGCCTCATACTATTTGGGTTTTATGTCCTAACAAGAATGGCGACAGCTATACTTACGATTTAATGGGTTTAAAATCATTTTTAAGCGATCACGATTGCAATCAAAATCAAGATAAAATCGAGAAATTAATGCAAGAAATAACCAGCTATGGCTAAAAAATCTAGAGAATTTAGCGAACTCGTCCGCCAGCAGAAATGGGAGAAAGCGAGCAATAAATCATTCGAGAAATTGCAAAAAACTGTTAAACAGGATTTTGGCGAGGATGTACAGATGGTTAGAAACATGGAAGGACTTGCCAAAATGTCTGAGGTTTTGAAAGACTTCATTAGACCCTATGCTGATATCCCCGGCACTGGTCAGCTAATGAGGGATAGGTGCTGAAACGTCCATTTCAAGCCGATAAAAAAGGCGGAAATACGTCGATCACGTTTTAGATGACCAGTGCCGATATCCCCCAAAACAAGAAAGAACTTCAGCGCCTGTTAGAGACCGCAGTGACAGCTTGGGATTTAGCGTTTATGCCAAAAGAAAAAAGGGAATCTGAGTTAGACCAAATATTTGCCTCAATGCTTAAAAAAGCTAAGAAGAATATAGATAAAGAGGATCTTGCGACTAGTAGAGCTTTAATTGAAGACTTTATTGATCGCAAATTAAAGTATTTTGCTGACGAGCAGCGCCAAGTCATAGATTTTCAGGTAGAGTACCTCGGTCGCGGTGAATACCATCTCTCAGTAGCCTCTGCAATGTCTAACCCATCAACCTAATCAAGTTTTTTTGCATACTGCATTGAGGACAAGCTACCAGCCCCAAGTGCCTACTTCGCCTTTAAATGGCCCCACAATGTCAGATGTAATCCAGCCACCGTAAAAGTCACCCGCTTGCGGTGTGATTAGCTCATCATTGACATAGCAGGCATCCATGAGACTCCCGTAGAAACTAATCGAGTTTTGGATATCCACGAAATTAGGAGTGGGGATAGAATACCGCCATGCAGCGTTTTGGATATACTTATCAGCGATCGCCACATCATAATATTGACTGATACCTTTCCATTCACATCTTGTCCGCCTCGAAGTCTCGATCAGATATTCCATTTTAATATCTTCAATGGGAATGTAATAGCAAGGCGGATGACTGGTTTCTAAGACCCGCTTAGCGCGATCAGTTTCTGCTAAAACAATGTCATTGCAAATGACGCGAATATGTTTCGCCGTATCTTCTAGAATTGCAGGACGGGGATAGTCCCATACGGATTCTTGGCCTGCTTGTGGTTCAATTCTTTGTGGATGCATTATTTCATCTAGCGCTTTGCGCTGTCACTAAAAACAAATGAGTGATATAAAATCTGACATGCTAAGCATGTCAGATTTTATATCACTATTCTAAATCCTGCGTGTTGATAGAAGTTGGGACGAAACCAGTTGCGGTAATACTTCTCAGCTTCAGTTCCACTGGTAATCCATGAGCCGCCTGCCATCATATTGTGCTTTGTATCAAAATATGGCGCGGAATAGTTCTCATAGAGATAGTGAGGCTCATATCCTGTAAGTGGCGTTAAATGATCGCTGAGCCATTCCCACACATTACCGCGCAAGTCATACAGTCCAACATCACTTTTGGCTTGAGGAAGATAACCAACGGCACTGGGAGAGGCAAATTTTAAATTGAGATTGTAGTTTTCAGCTAGGTTATCTGCTGCATGAGACATTTCTAAAGAGCCATAGGTTGCCAGATACCACTCAGCTTCACTCATCAGGCGCGTATGATTGCCTTTCCAACGACAATAGGCGATCGCTTCATAATGATTGACCTCTACAGGAAAATCAAAGGGCATCGCGATTTCATCAAACATAGCGCGATATTTGTAATCAAAATGTTGATTCGATGCGCCAATATTTTGATCTAAAGGAATCCAGAACTTAGGATGCTTGATATTGTGGTGAATTTTCCATTGCCATGATTGTTCGTGCCAATAGTCTTGGTTTTCATAGCCGTCATCTTTGACAAAATCGAGAAATTCGGCATTGGTAATTAGATATTTACTTGCCTGAAAGGTCGCCACATTGACTAGGCGATCGCCATATTCAATATCCCAACCATAGATATTTGAATCTTGAGGTTTGCCTAGTCGCACTGTACCACCAGTGACTTCAATCATTTCATTTGCCGTGGTGTAGCCATTGGCGGGAGCATATTGCCAACTTTCGGGACATTGCAGTTGCTCAACAGGTAACTGGCGAATTAACATCGATGAGGTTTCGATGTGAATATATTGATGCTCGATCGCCATCATCAACGCCCAAAGTGGATGCTCTGGATTAATGGGCAGAGCAATATTTCTTAAATTATCAATTAGCTCAGAAATTGCATTGTAAACTTGGTCGCGATATTGCCAAACTGCTGTAAATTCTGCTTGCCGAAGATTATCAAAGATACTGGCTATTTCTTCAGGTTTCTCTGGATCAACTCCAATTTCAAAAAGCCTTTCAAAGTGAGGATTTAGGCATTGCTCTAATAAGCCAACTCTGACTAATTTATTGATATAAAAGACTGCCGAATGCCCTAAATAAAAAATTAATAAATTGCGTAAGGGATCGGGATTTGTATAAAAAGTTTCAGGATTAACCAAACTTTTCATTAAGCTATCTTCGATTTGCCAAGCTCTTTGAAAATAGGCAAGAATTTCTGGGCAATCGCAACGGTGGAGATTTGGTGGTTGCATAGGTGTTGATAATTAGTTAGATTCTGAATCTTTTGAATACGAAATTGTATATAGCAATCCACTAAATCATTTGTAGTTTTTTGATGTTTGTGAAAGCATTGGGGACGCTTCCACAGAACATTTAGGATTTCTATATTTAGCCAGTAAAAATAGTCCTAGTATTTTTTTGTGCATTAACATTCTTAAGCTTAGGCAATATAAAACAGTTAACAAACCAAACTTGAATAAGAGTTATCGTTACTGCAATAGCATAAACAATAAAATATTTAATCCAAAAGTTTATAGTAAAACCTTTTAATATAGGTGCTTGTAAAGCTTCTACAATAGGTATATGCCACAAATATATCCACATAGTATTGCAAGCAACAAATAAAATAAATCGCTTTAATGATAAGTATTTGGAAATGTATCGCCAATTCAAGGATGAAATGCAACGCCTAGAGATCTTTGCATAAAAGGACTCATAAGGATAATCTGATGATAATCACAACAATCAGGAGATCCTCATGAGCTATAGCCATCTTAGCA
>Ga0172373_10002297_pt1 | contig 29576 bp, 17 predicted proteins | sample Lak10m_2_FD_114546 | JGI IMG/M metagenome (GOLD analysis project Ga0172373, IMG submission 114546) | Freshwater microbial communities from Kabuno Bay, South-Kivu, Congo - kab_092012_10m | ecosystem: Environmental > Aquatic > Freshwater > Lake | place: Democratic Republic of the Congo...
CCATACAGAACAAGCATGGGTACCTTCCACCTTTAAACATAGCTCCTATTACCCGCTGACCGGAGCACACGCGACCATAGCCAATGATTGCAGCAGCTGTCATCACGGAAACTACACGACTACTCCCAATACCTGCGCAGGATGTCATACCACAGACTACCAGCAGGCAACAAGCCCGAACCATGTGACGCTCCGATTTTCCACCGACTGTGCTTCCTGCCATACTACCAATCCAAACTGGCGGCCAGCTACTTTTAATCACAATCAATACTATCCCCTGACCGGAGCGCATGCCCTGGTAGCTAGCAATTGTACCTTATGCCATACCAATGGAACCTATGCCGGCACCCCAACCACTTGTAACGGGTGTCATTCGGCGGACTACACGGCCACGCGCAACCCCAACCATGCCAGTGCGCGGTTCCCGACAACTTGCGAAGATTGCCATTCTACGACCGCCTGGAGTCCTTCAACCTTTAATCATGACTCCCAGTACTTTCCTATTTACAGCGGCAAACACAGAGGAGAATGGACACGCTGCACCGAATGCCATACCAATGCATCGAATTTTGCAACGTTTAGCTGCATAGATTGTCACGAGCACAACAATGCCACAGAACTAGCTTCCGACCACCGGGGCGTTCGAAACTATCAATATGCGAGTACAGCCTGCTATGCCTGCCACCCAAGAGGCAGCGATTAAAAATTATCCTATGATAGCACTGCCTGGATGTGCCTTTATATAAACCCGATGCCGCCAGAATGCAAGCAAGCTGATGAGCAATAAGATGGCTACCGTATAATAAACAAACATAGGCACAGGAACCGGGTCACCCGCGGCATAGGAATGAAGTCCGGATAAATAGTAGTTGACCCCAAAATAGGTCATCATAACCGAAGCCAACCCAAATAGTGTCGCTACATTGTATGCATAAACGCCCCGAAGGCCAGGAATGAAGCGCATGTGCAAAATAAAAGTGTACACTAGAATAGTGACCAATGCCCAAGTTTCTTTGGCATCCCATCCCCAATAACGGCCCCAGGATTCATTAGCCCACACACCTCCCAGGTATGTACCGATACTCACCATCATAAGGCCGCCAATCAGGGTCATTTCACTGATCCAGCTCAGCTCCTTTACTATGCGGTAGGCATTGTCGCCCGTTCGGTTATTAGCCAGAATCATGAAGATTAAATTGATGACGCCAATAATCGCGCCCAACGTCAAGAAGCCATAGCTTCCGGCGATAAGCGATACATGTATCGTCAGCCAATAGGATTTCAGGACTGGTACGAGGGGGGTGATTTCCGGGTCCAACCAGCTCATCCCTGCGACCATGAGAATCGTAGAAGCCAGCACCGTAGTAGCCGCCAATCCGCCCGCAGATTTTCGGGTAAAAATGAGTCCGGCTAACACCGTCGTCCAGCCGATATAAATCATCGACTCGTAGCCATTACTCCAGGGTGCCCGACCCGACACATACCAACGCAGGGCCAGTCCAAAGGTGTGCAACAAGAAACCAGCCAACAACAAGACAGAGGTGATATTGAAAGGTAGCCGAAGTGGTAGCCGAGTATTGAATACCCCTACAAAAAGCAACGTGAGGAATACCAGTCCCAATAGACCGTAAAGCTTACCCAGGCGTCCAAATACGTTCAGTTGATTAAGCAACAACTCTGCCTTTATTTTACCTGCAGCGGGAAGGATAGCGCCTCCATTGCGCGCCTGATAATTGCCCAGCTCTTGTATCACCCGGTTTGCCAATGTCCAGTCATTATCTTCTAAAGCACCTTGGATAGCAGAAACATAAACCGGATGAAACTGATCGACAATGGAGGGCATTTCTTCCGCTTCATGGGTATGGTTGTGTTCCATAGCCGGTGCCTGCCAGTGATAGGTAGTATCGCCCGCTATAGGAAAAACGGAGAGAAAGGTGCCCGAAAAAATCATGTTGCAGATATTCACCTTCTCATCCAATTTAATCAGCTCTTTTTCATAATTGCCTCGGTCGCGAGGTGGCGCGTTATACGCTGCGTCCACCGCGGCGCCCAGCCGATACTGTCCCTCCGAATCAAAAAAATCCACGTACGACACCATAGAAGCTGTGGTATTTAGCAGTGCCTGCACCTTCTCGTCCTTACCCAACTTTATTATCGGCACGGCGTACCAAGCTTGGGGCATAGCCATCATCCCCAATACCACCTGTTCAGGCGACTGATTAAACAGCACTTCTTTGCGGGAAAGCTTCCGAACCACTTCGCTGCAGAAGGTATTCATGGGCTTGAGGCGACCATTGTGATCCTGCATCAGAATCCGGCCAAAGGCATCGGCATGGGCTTTCTGTACCACCTGTGCCGGTGCGCCACCAGATGCAGCGTGCGCTGCGGTTGGAAACATAGCACCCGCTGCCACTAATAAAAATGCAACGGTACCAGCTCCTGCTTCCCGGAGCTTCTGCAGCTTTCCTGCCAATTGGAGGAAACGGCTTTTTTTACTAAATAAAGTGAGAATCATACCTAACGTGAGGATAATATAACCCAGATAAGAAATGAACGTTCCCGCCGCATCGTGGTTTACGCTGAGGTATGTACCCAACTCATCCTGATCGAATGAAGACTGGAAGAAGCGATACCCGCGATAGTTTAGAATGTGATTCATGTAGATGCGCTGGTCGCGCACTACATTTTTTCCAGGATCACGCAACGTTACTTCGCTGGCATAAGAGGAGGCACTATTCGTACCCGGGTAGCGCTCCATTATAAAATCGTGGAGCTGTATGGAAAAAGGCAGCTTTTCCCGTTTGGCCCCATAGGCTACCTGCAAGGTGGATTCACCAAATACCAATTCACCCGGCTGGCCTTCCACTCCCGACAAACCCGTAATAAACGTTTCCTTCTCTTCATCCCCCAAACGAACGCGCAGCCGCAGCCCGGCCGTGCTCGTACTGGTCATCTTACGCGCGGTAGATTGCACGTTGGTACGCGCACGAGGCATGAACTCTCCAAACACAAACTGCCGCCCACCACTGGCATACATACTGCGTAGCCGCAACGGACTGCGCACTCCCGCAGGAATCGTATCGAGCGTCTGGGTAGCCATCACCATCTGCGTGAATGGCTGATCCGATAGGAAAAACAGGCTGTCTCGCTCGTATTGGATATTGAATGCACCCGCTTGTTCGGGGTTGCCAAAATTGAATAAGGTACCATAAATAGAAACCTGCGCACCATACTGCACCATATACTCCTCCCGGCCGTTCATGCCGGCAATGACCACTTTTAGCATCGGCTTGCCCTGTGGATCTTCTACCAGCTCCTCTTTGGGGTTGGGCATAAAATCGAGCAACTCCACGCGGAGCATTTTTCCGCCTAATTTATATTCCTTATCAAACCGGTTTGCCCCCAGCGAAGCAAAGAGCACCGGCTCCTCAAACTTGTATGTTTTCCCCTCATCCATAAACAGGAAACTCAGAAAAGTCTCGGACGATAAGTACGTGTCGGATGACGAACCTTCCCGAATACCCATCATGCCTTCGGTGCCCGTATAGCGCGTCACAGCCGCTCCCAGCAAAATCACCAGGAAAGAAGCATGGAAAGCCAGGATAGCCCATTTTTTTTGCGGAATCATCCGAAAACGAAAAATATTAACCACTACTGCGCCGGAAAACAACAGCAACAACAGCTCAAACCAACGGGTACGAAACACCACTTTCTGCGCAGCACTAGTGCCAAAATCGTTTTCTATAAACGTGGCTACTCCGATGGCAATCGCAAATACAAGGATATATAATCCAGCGGCAGACGTGGAGAATAAAGCGTTTGAAATTTTTTTCAGTACAGACATGACACGTTTTTTCGGGTAGGATGGTATGATTCAGAGCAGTTCGCTTTGCTCTTCAACAAAGTACGCTATTAAAATACAAAGCCCCAAAAGGAATGTTCGGTTTATTTGGTACAATCGTTCTTTTTACGCTCAACTGACACGGGAAGACCTCGTTCAGGGCCTCCACCCCAAATCCCATAACCGGTACTCCAGTACCTTCTGCCGAAGGTCAAATGCCGCTAATTCATCAAGACCTAGCGCCCGGATAGCTATTTCCATCCATTGCTCCTCCGACCTATCTACCGGCGTGGTTGTTTCTGCAAAAAACTTGCCCGCGTCCAGCAAAGCCTGGCGGGGAATCAACCCAATCAGCTCCGACCCCGTCACCTCCAATCCCATTGCTGATGCCGTCATCCGACAAGCCTCAAATGCCGTATGTACCGAGGTGCGCGACAGATTAGTCAGATTCATCGATACCTGCGCGCACCCGTACTCCTCGATGTACCATCCTATAGCCTTTACACCCGGGCATAATCCCGGTACACGCCGAATCTGCCCTGCTGCATCCCGCAAGGGACGCCTCGTATCTCCATCCCGGAGTGAGTACCCCTTTTCACGCACCACCTCTGCAACCTGTTGCGCCAACGCTACCGAGTTGGTATTCAGGTTCACGTTGTAGGCAACCAGAAAATCCCGTGCACCGATGACAGTAGCTCCCGCGCAGGTATGCACTCGCGCAGGACCAAAATCCGGTTGCCACAGCGGGTCTTTCAGCTTATTGGGCAAGCCCTCATACTCGCCGGAACGAATCGTAGCCAGATTGCGCCGCATCGGAACAGAGGCCGCTGATTCGTACAAAAATACCGGAATCCCCAGCTCCCGGCCTACCCGTTCGCCCAGGCGACGCGCCAAACCAGCTACCTCTTCCATCGATAATCCATGTATGGGAACAAGCGGACAAACATCGGTAGCACCAATCCGAGGGTGTGCCCCGGATTGAGTACGCATATCAATCAGCGACGCCGCGATGCGAATGGCCTCGAAGGCTGCTTCGACGACCGGTTCCGGGGCTCCCGCAAACGTCATCACCGTACGGTTAGCGCCTTTACCCGAATCTATATCCAGCAAATACACACCAGATACCCTGTCGATTGCAGCAGCAATCTGTCGGATGACCTCCGGGTCACGACCTTCACTGAAATTTGGAACACACTCCAGAAGTGCCATACCGACGCCTTATTCCATGCCAATTATCGGCTATTCTCTTCGTCTTCCGCCCCTTCGTCCTGGGTAGGCAACAACATAGCCTCAATTAAATCCGGGCTATTTTGCAAAATATGGAGAATCTTAATCTGATAGGGCGGGATAATCAGCTCTTGGTTCTCTCCCGGAATCGTTTCTGCATATTCCAGTATCAAGCCAGCCAGCGTAATGAAATTTTCACTCTCCGGAAAGGGCTGAGGCAGCAGGTTGTTTATCTCATCCAGCGGATTCTGAGCGAGAATCCGGAACCTGTTTTCGTCGGTCTTTTCTACAATAGGAAGCTCCGTATCCGTTTCGTCCTGTATTTCGCCTACCAACTCTTCGAGAATGTCCTCCAGGGTAATCAAACCAACGGTTCCACCAAATTCATTGACGACAATAGCCATCTGGTTTTTATGGTGCTGAAACAAACGAAGTACCTGGCTGATTTTTTTACTCGAAGAAATAAAGTGAATCTTGCGAATCATATCTTTTAAACAAACCCCCTCGGTGGGCTCTCTCAGGTACGCGAGCAAATCCTTCACCAATACAAAACCCACGATATTATCGAGACTACCTTCGTACACCGGATACCTCGAATACCCTTCGGTGATCACATAATCGATGGCCTCATTGAGCGGTGTATTCTGATCCAGCGCCGAAATCTGGTTGCGCGGTTTGAGCACCTGACGCACCGTCCGGTCATCAAAATCAAATACATTCTGAATCAGCTCCCGCTCCGAGGCCTGAATAGCCCCTCCTTCGGCACTTTCTGCAATGATGAGCTTCAGCTCTTCCTCCGTGTGAATTTCACCATGCGCAACCGGCTCTATCCCAATCAGGCGAAGCACGAAGTTGGCAAACCCATTCAGAATATAAATAAAAGGCCGAAAGATGAAATACACCATTTTCATCGGTATCGAAACCGTGAGCGTAGTTTTCGTCGGATAGCGAATAGCCAGTGACTTTGGTGCCAGCTCACCAAAAACGATATGTAGAATGGTAATCGTAACGAAAGCTACCGGAATCGCCAGGCTGTGTGCTGCCGTTTCGGAAAGCGACAGCCCCATGCCGTGTATGGCGGCCAAGATGAGCGAGGTAACCACCTCTTCCCCGATCCAACCTAAGCCCAGACTGGCCAGCGTGATTCCAAGCTGCGTCGCAGCGAGGTACCCATCCAGGTTCTCCACGACACTTTGGGCGATTCGGGCAGTCATACTCCCTTCAGTATGCACCTGGATTTGCGACAGTCGGACTTTAACAATAGCGAACTCGGCTGCCACAAAAAAACCATTGAGCAATACGAGGAAAATAGTGAGAAGTATATCAGGCCCCATTTGGAATAATGAAAATTCAGACAAATGTAGACAGTTTTTTGAAATACAGGCAGTATAGCGCACTTCTGTCGTGCAGGCTACCTATCCGTACCTACCCAATCGCCCACCTATCTTTTTATATAAGAAAAATTTTCTCCTTTTTTATTTTCATTTTTTTATCAATAAACTATAAAAAATCACTTGTTCGAAATAAAATTTTGAACAAATAAAAAGCTATGAATCAGCGCGCAATGCATAAAAAAGAATCGACGCCGGATGCTGTGCCCTTCGGCCTGTTCCATCTGCAATCTGGTGCCGGCAACTGGTACCCGGAGCGGCAATTAGCGTATCTTCCGCGGCCTGCCGCACCTGTGGAAATACCGTCAGCTCCCCAACCTGCATACTCACTGCATAATGCTCTTTTTCATACCCAAATGAGCCCGCCATGCCGCAGCATCCCGTTTCGAGCAACTGCACCTGGTAATTCGCCGGCAAGCTCAGCGCCTGTGCCGTCACCCCCGCGCCTACCAATGCTTTCTGATGACAATGGCCGTGCACTACTACGTGCTTGGGCGCATCGGTAAACTGTCGGGAATGTATCCGCCCCGCCTGCGCTTCCCGCACCAAAAACTCCTCGAGCAGCAAGGCATGATTCCCCAAACAGCGTGCGGCATCGCGCTGATTAGCCTCTACGAGCCGGGGATATTCATCCCTAAATCCCAGGATAGCCGACGGCTCCAGACCAATAAGTGGCTTTTCTTCATTGACCAGGGGCAAAAATACGTCTATGTTGCCTTGGGCACAGGCCTTGCCCACATCCAGCAAGCCCTTGGAAAAAGCAGCCCGGCCACTGTCCGGATGTGAAGGCATCTCCACTGCATAGCCCAGGCCCCACAACAGCCGGATAGCATCCTGTCCAATACCCGCATCATTGTAATTGGTAAATTCATCACAGAAAAAATAGACCGATCCTTTTGGATACGCGGGTGCTCCGCGCTTCACATTCCGGCTAAACCACCCACGCAGCGAAGGGGTAACCGCAGGCAGGGAACGCTGTGGTGCCACTCCCAGTATTTTTTTGAATACTCCTCCGCTCAGCGGATTTTTCAACACAAAATTACTCAACCCGGGCAATACCGAGGCCAGTCGGTTAATGCGGCCGATATGCCCAAACACCCAACTCCGCAAATCCACCCCGTGGGTTTGGTGATATTGATGCAAAAACTCTGCTTTGAGCGTTGCCATATCCACGTTCGACGGGCACTCTGCCTTACATCCCTTGCACGACAAACACAGGTCCATCGCCTCGGCTACCTCCGGATGGTCAAACGGGTTTTCGCGGACATTCATCGTCAGAAACTCCCGCAGCGCATTGGCGCGGGCACGGGTAGAATCTTTTTCCCGTCGGGTAGCCATATAACTTGGGCACATCGTGCCCCCGGAAAAAGCCAGCTTACGGCAATCACCTGATCCCGAACATTTTTCCGCCATTTTCAAAATACCCCCTACTTCCGAAAAATCAAATACAGTAGGGAATACAGATGCCGGCTTATCCTGGATATAGCGCAAGTCCGCATCCATACGCGGTGTATCGACAATCTTGCCCGGATTGAAAATTCCGTTGGGGTCCCAGGTCTGTTTGATTCGCCGCAGCAACGCGTAGTTCTTTTCGCCCAGCACCAAGGGGATAAACTCTCCCCGGACCCGACCATCGCCGTGTTCGCCGCTCAGTGAGCCACCGTATTTTTTCACCAATTGGGCAGATAGCGTAGCAATCTCCCGCATTTCGCGTACCCCCGCGCTCGTTTTCAAGTTTACGCTAGGTCGCAAATGCAGCTCGCCCGCTCCCGCATGCGCGTAGTAAATCACCCGCTGGTCAAACGCTTTCATAGCCTCCGCAAAGTCCTCAATATATGCGGGCAAATCCTCCAGCGCTACCGCGGTATCTTCCACAAATTCCAGTGGCTTGGCATCGCCCTTGATGTTCGACAACACCCCAAATCCGGCTGCCCGGAGTGCCCAAACCCGCTTGCTCTCCGGACCAAACACTTTTGGGAACGCGTACCCCAATCCGGCCGCTTCCAAATCTGCAATCATGGCGTCGGCTTTCGCTTCTGCTTCCCGGGGAGTCTGACCCCGAAACTCAATCATGAGTACGGCCTCCGGATCTCCATGTACAAAGAACCGATTGCGCTGCTGGGTAATGTTGTCTTTCGTACAATCCAGGATGAGCTTATCCATCAGCTCACAGGCGTCGGGCCGATGGCGCATAGCAATCAATACCGCACGCATACTTTCATGCACGCTATGAAAATGAGGGCATACCACTACATCTTCCGGAGCAGGCAGGGGATCCAGGCTAAGGGTAATTTCGGTGGTAAATGCCAGGGTGCCTTCCGAGCCGCAAAGTAGGGCGGAGAGGTTGAAATCAGGGCCTTCTGCCGTAAAAGGCTGCTGACGAAGCAGCATATCAACGGCATACCCCGTATTGCGGCGATGAATATGTGGTTTGGGGTACTCGCGCAGGATTTCTTCCCGCTGCTCCGAATCCTCCAATACTTCCAGCAACTGACGGTATATTTGGCCTTCCAGCGTACTGAGCGCCCGCTTTTCGCGCAATACATCGGCCGGCGTAGGGCCAAAAAACGCATCACTTCCATCGCTGAGCAAACAGCGCAGCGAGACTACGTGGTCACGGGTTGTTCCATATACGATGGAGGTCGTTCCACTCGAGTTATTACCCACCATCCCGCCAATCATAGCCCTGTTGGCAGTGGATGTAATCGGACCAAAAAACAAGCCGTAAGGGCGTAGGAAAGCATTTAGCTCGTCGCGGATTACCCCGGGCTCCACACGCACCCACTTTTCTTCGACATTGACCTCCAGGATACGGTTAAAATACCTGGAAACATCTACTACAATACCCTCTCCTACACATTGGCCGGCCAGAGAGGTACCGGCAGTACGGGGTATCAACGGAAGCTGGTGTGCGTCGGCAAACCGAATGAGCCGGCGCAAATCTTCCACCGTCTTGGGAAGTGCTACGGCGATGGGGTGCTTGCGGTAGATAGAACCATCCGTGGCATACAATACGCGGGAGAGGTCGTCGGTGAGAAGCTCACCGTCCAGTTGCTGTGCGAGCGAGGATAAGGTATTTTTCATGGTATGGTATCAGCGGCTGCGTGGAAAGACAGAGCCATTACAGAATCTGAGCTCCAAAATACACTGCAAAGCCGTTAAAACCACCTGGTTTTTTCAAAAAAACACCAGCTATGCCGCCCGCTGCCGTCCATACCCGATTTCGAGTCGGATACATGGGTACATATCGCCCTATTTCTGCTCCGGATAAGGGTTTCGAAACATAGGATTGACATCATCGAGCACGATATCCAATATGGGGTCTTGCCCGCGGATATACCCTTCGCGCAGCTTATACCCATACATATTGCTTATTGCGCTCCAGTAATAAGCATTGAATCCACCCCGTAAATCCCGTATAAGGGAGTACATAGGCGTTTGCAGTTCCCGTTCAATCATTTTCATCAGAATCATACCCTGAGTACGAGTGAGGTTGCGCAGGGGGTCTTCAAACTTTTCTTCCAGCTCATGTTGGAGATGCCGGATATAGCGGCGGCGTTGTCCTTCCCGCATGGTAGCCGTAGCATGCTCCTGTTCTCTAAATATGCGCACGGCCTCTACCGCGTAAGGATAAACCATGTAGGCGTAGCGCCGATAGCGCCGGTACTTGTTGTAATCTTCCGGGTTTTTAAATCCTTTGACTGAAGATACCGAAACATCCCCTAAGGTCGCCAAGATGATGGTATCGCCTTTATCGTCCACCATATAGCCATAGACGTCCCCATTGAGCAGGAGGGTACCTGATGCCTGGGAAAAGCCGCTGGTCTGCACCCATAGTATCCCGAAACAAAGCATCCAGGCAAGCGTAGCCCCTGGATAAGTAGCAAGACGAAGACGAGAAAAGGGCAGGACGAAACGCATGGCGGTTTATTTTAGGCATCGGCCGGTTGAGATACATATTTACCTTTAAACGGCCGGAAAGATACTTGCATTTTATCTCCTGCGACAACCGATTGCCTATCTGGTTGTTGGCGTACGGGGCTACCGTTATAAAATGGCTTCCCGTGCTGCTTTCATGGGTATTCCGATACACTTTTTTTCCATATAGCCCATCATCCGTTCGATGAGGTGGCGCGTATCCGGATCCAGCATTTCAATTTCTTTCCTAAAAACCTCTGACAGCGTTTTTTCTTTGACCGCTTTTATGGATTGCGGTACGTCGCGGAGTGCCAGTTCCAGTCGGCGCTGACGGTAGTGTTGTGGAAATTCGGCGACGAACCTGGCCAGCATATTGCGCGCATGCTCCATTTCCTGCTCGCGGAACGCATAATTTTCTTTTGCCAGTGATTTTAGCGCTTCTATATTGATGTATTCCATTGGGTAGCTGTTGACCACCGATTCATCCACGTCGTGGGGGAGGGAAAGGTCAATCAGCACTTTAGGTCGGTGGTCGCCCTGCAAGAGATGTTCGTACACGGTGCGGTTGATGACAGGATTAGCGGCGGCCGTACAAACAATCAGTACCTCAAACCCGGTGGTATACGATCCTAGGGACGTGAGGAGGTGCGCTTTTCCCTCCGGAAAAAGGGTAGCTATTTTTTCGGCTTTCTGCAAGGTGCGGTTGAATACATCCACCCGTGAAAAACCTTTTTTCTGCAAAATTTTCGCGACCAGCTCGTTGGTTTGCCCAGCACCTACCATCAGAATACGGGTATCTGCAGGCATCGATTTTTCCAATAGCTTTTGTACAGCGAGCGAAGCAACCGACACCGGCTTTTCGCTGATTCGGGTTTGGGTGTATACCGCTTTGGCTGCTTGAACGGAGAGGTTCACCGCCAACCGAATCGCCTCCCCGCTGAGCTGCCATTCCTGCGCCTGGTCAAACGCGTCGCGGAGCTGTCCCAAAATTTGCCGCTCTCCAATGACGAGGGAATCGATGGAGGCAGCTACCTGGTATAAGTGCTCTATAGCCTCCATGCCGGAGAAAAGCTGCACCCATTTTGCCTGTTGTGCCGCGTCGGATACCGGATGCTGCGGATAGACCTCATGAAGGAAATTAGCAATAAATAGAGCATCTACCGGATGCGACGTATGGAGCATGAAAAACACCCGGTTGCAGGTAGCCAGATAAAATAGCTCATCTAGGCCGAGATTGGACTTTATTTCCCGGAGACGCACGTTGAGGGTGTTGTTATCGGCTGCCTGAATGACAAATTTACCCAGTTGGTCCAATGGAACCCACTTGTGTGTCATGGTCAGTACGTGAAAATGATCCAGCATAGCTGTAGGCTCTGATTGCGCAATGCAGTCTTTAGTGAAAGTACAAAGCCATATTGGACAACATGGCTTCTCTTTTTTAGTGCCTCAAAAATACAGGGCGGCCTGCGGTTCAATGTCATAGTTCTGTAACAAGGGGCAGCAGCGCTCAATTTAGACAAAATCTAAATTGAGATATATTTTCTATCGGGCAACACTGATTAAAAACTGGCTATGAATCACGGAGATAAGTGGTGAAGGTTGTACTTTTGTACCCTTGAATAAATAAACACGAATCGATGTATCGTACGCACACATGTGGCGAATTGCGCCTTGCCGATGCCGGCAAGACCGTTCGTTTGAGCGGCTGGGTTCAGACCGTCCGCGATTTTGGAAGTATGACCTTTATGGATTTGCGCGATCGCTACGGCATCACCCAGTTGGTTTTCAGTATGGAGACCGATGCGCCGCTGTGTGAGCAGGCCCGCAAACTGGGCAGGGAATATGTCATCCAGGCAGAGGGGCTGGTGCGCGAACGAAGTGCAAAAAATCCAAACCGGGCTACTGGGGAGATAGAGATTGCGGTAACGGCCATGCAGGTACTCAACGCATCCAAAGTACCGCCTTTCACTATAGAAGACGACACCGATGGCGGCGACGACTTGCGCATGAAGTATCGCTACCTCGACCTACGCCGGGCACCAGTCCAAAACAATATTCTATTCCGTTCCAAGCTATCCCTGGAAGTGCGCAAATACCTCAGTGAACAGGCGTTCGCCGAGGTGGAAACGCCTTTCCTAATCAAGAGTACGCCGGAAGGAGCCCGGGATTTTGTGGTACCCAGCCGCATGAACCCTGGCCAGTTCTACGCCTTACCGCAATCGCCTCAGACGTTCAAACAGATTCTGATGGTAGCCGGATACGACCGTTATTTCCAGATTGTAAAGTGTTTCCGCGATGAAGACCTACGGGCCGACCGCCAGCCGGAGTTCACTCAAATCGACTGTGAAATGGCGTTTGTTACCCGTGAAGATATTCTCAATACCTTTGAAGGCCTTACCCAGCACCTTTTCCGGGAAACCCTCGGGCTGGAATTGGGCACCTTCCCGCGCATGTCGTACGACGACGCTATGCGCCTGTACGGCTCCGACAAGCCGGATCTGCGGTTCGATATGGCGTTTAGTCCACTTACCGAACTCGTTCAGGGCAACGGATTTGTCGTATTCGACCAAGCGGAGCTCGTAGTAGGTATCGTAGCAAAAGGGCAAGCCGGGTACACCCGCAAACAGATAGACGAACTCACCGAATGGGTCAAACGCCCGCAAATTGGTGCCAAAGGGCTTGTCTATGCCCGGTATAATGAAGACGGAAGCATTAAGTCGTCGGTAGATAAATTTTTCACCGAAGATGCGCTAAAATCCTGGGCATCGCACATGCAGGCAGCACCTGGTGACCTCATCCTCATACTGGCTGGGGAAGAAGAGAAAACCCGCAAACAGTTGGGCGAGCTGCGTCTGGAAATGGGGCGCCGGATGGGGTTGATGCAGCCCGGCGTGTTCAAACCACTCTGGGTTGTCGATTTCCCGCTGCTGGAATGGGATGAAGAAACCCAGCGTTTCTACGCTATGCACCACCCGTTCACCTCCCCTAAGCCGGAAGACGTGGAACGCATGTCGAGTGGCGACCATGAGGTGCTCAAAAACCTGCGCGCAGATGCCTACGACCTCGTTCTCAACGGAGTAGAAATCGGCGGAGGCTCTATCCGTATCCACAACCGCGCACTGCAGGAAAAGAACTTCCAACTACTCGGGTTTACCGATGAAGAAGCCGAGCGCCAGTTTGGATTCCTGCTCGGTGCCTTCGAATATGGTGCCCCCCCACACGGCGGAATTGCATTTGGCTTCGACCGCCTCTGCGCTGTAATGAATGGCCAGAACTCTATCCGCGACTTCATTGCATTCCCTAAAAACAACATGGGACGCGATATGATGATCGATGCACCGTCCGAGGTAGCCGATGCCCAGTTGGACGAACTTAGTCTCCGACTGGCACTCAAAAAATAAAAGTTTCTGAGCTCAAACTAAAAGTGCCCTGCCGCCTTCGGCGGCAGGGCACTTTTAGTTTGAATTTCTGTTTCATTGATTTTTCTTCGAAAAATCAATGAAACAGAAATTCAAAAAAAAAGAATATTATTTGGCCAAATAACCTATCAAAAGATTTTTTAGGAATCGTATTTATGTTTGCAAAACCTTTATTGGGCTGCTACTAGACATCTAAAATAAAAGTCTTTTTTCAGATAGGCTTTCTGTCAGACCATGAAATGCCAGAGCTCGAATGCTTCGCGTTCGAGCCGTTCGCGGTGGTCGGGATGTGAGATATTGATGAGTGCCCGGATGCGCTCGCGAATAGTACGGCCGTACAACTCGGCTACGCCGTACTCTGTCACTATATAGTGTGCATGGGCACGGGTAGTAACCACCCCTGCGCCCGGGTTGAGCGTCGATACAATGCGGCTAAGGCCTTTAGAGGTGGTAGCTGGCAGCGCAATAATTGGTTTGCCCTGGTCGGATAGCGCAGCTCCTCGCATAAAGTCCATCTGACCACCTACCCCGGAATAGATTCGGGTACCAATGGAATCCGCACATACCTGACCGGTAAAATCAACTTCAATCGCACTGTTGATAGCCGTCACCTTAGGGTTTTGGCGAATAATAGCCGTGTCGTTTACATACTCCACATCGAGGAATCGCACCATCGGATTGTCGTTGACGAAGTCGTAGAGGCGCTGGGAGCCCATCATAAAGGTAGTGACCATGTAGTTGCGGTGTTTTACCTTGTGCTGATTGGTCACCACCCCTTTTTCTATCAGCGGCAGGATACCATCGGAGAACATTTCGGTATGAATACCCAGTTCTTTGTGGTGTTCCATAGCTGCGAGGGCGGCATTAGGTATAGCGCCAATGCCCATCTGCAACGTAGCCCCGTCATCAACCAGCTCTGCGATGAAACGGCCGATACGGAGTTCGGTATCATTGGGTTCAGGATTCAGAAATTCCGGAAGCGGGTAATTCACCTCCACCACTTTATGGAACTTGCTGATATGGATATTGCCATCGCCGGCTGTGCGCGGCATATTCGGGTTGATTTCTGCGATTAGTATTTTGGCCATTTGTGAAGCGGCCAGCGATGCATCTACCGAGATACCCAGGCTACAGTACCCACTTTTATTGGGAGGAGAGACCTGCAACATGGCTACATCCAGATTGACAATCCCCCGACGAAACAAACGGGGCGTTTCGCTCAGAAAGACGGGGATAAAATCGGCCCATCCGCCTTGTACTGCCCGCCGCATATTCGCCCCGACAAACATATTTTTTACCCTGAAGCTCTCCTTTACCGCTTCATCTGCATACGGTGCAATCCCTTCGGTATGCAACTGGTACAGCTCTACGTTCTTTAGATCACCCGCCCGATTAGCCAGCGCCTGTACCAGCGTCTGCGGGGAAGCCGCCACACTGTGTACAAAAACCCGGTCACCGGACTTAATACATGAAACCGCTTCCTCAGCGGAAACGGGCTGATAGTTTTTGTAATCTGCCATTTGTTTGCGCATATTTATTGATGCCACAAAAATACGTATCCCGTTGTTACAGATTCTATTAATATACGCCTCCCATACAAGTGATTTTTGCCATTGCGAAAAAAGAAAGTTTGGTTTAGCAACCCCCAACCGACAATTTGCCTAATTTTGATTGGCATATTCTATTTTACGCTTGTTTTTTTACGAAAGAAAGAATCAAAAAATTATTACTTAATAGGCGCTTGCACAACTTTTATCCTGTTAAAGCATTTTTTTCCAAATAAACTTTATCGACTGTTTTTGTCCATTCAAGACCAGATACTTCGGACATGGGCGTGCATCAATTTTTACATCTCCCGGGGCAGCACAGTATATTTTATTATGCGCTCCTTGCCCTGCTTGGGTTGGTTGCCTTGCAGGCAGTCATCACCGGATTTCTATATTTTTTAAAAAAATCCGGTGAAAAACGGGCCAATGCCCTCTATGCGTTTCTGCTGTTTTCGATGGGAGGAACCCTCATCCACTACCTACTTCAAATTACGGGAGCCGATCAGTTTTTTCCTCAGCTCGCTTTTTTGCCCGTGTATGCTACCCTCTCGTTTCCACCCTTGCTGTTTTACCATATTAAAATCAGTGTATATCCCGCGTATCGTTTTCGGGCGACGGATATAAAGCACTTACTGTTACCGGGTGGGCAGCTGATTTATTTCTGGATTATTTTTTTGTCGCCCCTTACATTCAAGATGCTACTCGGCCGGCAATTTTACAACCCATTTTACGGAGCAATGGAAACGGCACTATACCTCGCTACTTCCTTTGCGTATATGTATTTTGGCTATCGCTACGTATTGCAAAAACGGCGGCAGCTACGCACCAGCCGGGAAGTCCAGCTGGTGCGCTACCTCAGTCGATTCGTGCAGGTTCTGAGTCTGTTGTTTGCTATCCATGCCCTCTTCGTACTGACGGACTTTATCAGCTTTGAGTTTTTGCACATCAACCTGCGCACCATAAAACCCTACGCTGCCCTCGGCATACTTTCCTTTGCCGCAGTAGTGAGCTGGCTGAACATCTACGGGGCGCAGGTACTCATCTGGGGAAGAAAAGTATTGCGCTAAGCGCGCTACATCGTATCCCGAATCCACTCCAACACTTGCTGCATTTCTGCCTTAATCGGGCTGGACGGGCCGATATAATTATTGTGCATAAAGCTAAATATCAGTGTTTTGCCTTTTTTGGTTTTCACAAACCCGCTCAGGCTGTGCTGGTTGGCCAGACTACCCGTTTTTGCAAATACGTACGGACTCTCCTCCCCTGCATACCACGACTGAATCGTACCGGAAACCCCTCCGGCTGGCAGCCAACTAAACAGGCGCTCGGCCGGCACCTCCTTATACAACCGATCGAGCAACGCAACGATACTGCGAGGGGTAAACAGGTTATACCTCGACAAACCCGAGCCGTCTGCCCAATTGAGGGTGTCCGGAAATCCCTGCAACAGATTGGCCTTCGCATAATCAATCACCGCCTCCGTATTCAGGTAGCCAAATAGCTTCTCCGAACACATCAGCAATAATTGTTCGGCAATAAAATTATCGCTATCCTGCATAAACCGACGCCACAAGGTGTCGGGTACCGGCGCGTATATAGTCTGAAAATCAGGTAATGGCCCCGGTATTTCTCCAACCGGCAGCACCCGTGTACCCAGCACGTCCTCCAACAACGTACACACCATTTGATCCGAATGATTGAAAGGCAACTCACGCGTTAGCGCCTTTCCCCGTATGGCAGCTCCATTGAAGTAAAATCGATCGCCGTACTCTTCTCTGTAAATCCGGGGCCACACATCGCTATCCTGCGTTCGCAGTTGTAGCCATTTTGAAAAAAGGGAAGGACTGCACTGAATAACCGACTCCCCCGAATCGCGACGAAACCGAACCGTGTTTCCGTACATAGGCATGGAAGCCTTTTCTACCTGGTATGCGTACTGATAATCCGCCCAGGACCACCCGGCCCCAAAATGATCATCCCGATAATTATCCGAAGAAAACAACACCAATGAACGCGCTTCCCGGAGCTTGTCCAACCCCTGGAGCTTGTCTTCAAAATCAGGGTGTAAAAGCAACGGATTTCCCGTTCCCTGCACGACCATCAACTGGTCGCGCATCCCATAGCGCAAGACAGGCATACTATCGCCCAACACCTTCAGCGCCGTGTACAGCGTAAATAGTTTGGTATTCGACGCCGGGGTGTAGTATTTGGACGCGTCTTTTTGATAAATCATCGAGGCGCTTTCCGGGTCGTAGAGTGCAAAGCCCGTGAAAAACCGGGAAAAAACAGGAGACTCCCGAACTTTTGTATCCAATGCCTTTAGGTTGCGCGCCGGGGTCCTGTGCTGTGCCCAGGAGAAGCCGGGAAGCAAAAAAACAGCGACCCATACAGTCAAAACGAAATACCTGAGTTTCATCCCGAAAAGAGTTTAATGTATTTATTATTTTTCCTCACAACATACTAAAGCTATTCTTTACCTCCAAAGAAGGCATTCTTCTTCTGGTATTTCGTCTGTTTTCACGCCCGACTTGTTTTTCGCCCATAAGGACGGATTAGGGCCGGGGGGCAAATACCAGCGGAAATGCTTTTTGAATACCCGAACCACGCAATACCAAAAAATAAGTCCCCCCGGGCAAGCGCTTCCCTCCCTGGTCGCGCCCATCCCATTCCAACTGCAGGCCATCCCGCGTATCCAAGGTGTTTTCAAAAGCGAATACTTCCTGCCCCAGGAGGTTGTGTACCGCGATGCGCAGGTTATGCCTGGAGTATGTATCTGCAAAAGAAAGTAAAATCGTCGTTTGAATGGCAAACGGATTGGGAGCAAAAGAGACAGACACCAGAGAATCCGGAGCCTGTTCGTCGATTCCAACTACACCGCCGCGGTTACCATCCGAACAAGTAGGACAAGGGTCCACACTCAAACCTGGTTCCAAACACAAAAAGGCCGTATAGCGCGATAAGATACGATGTTGCACGCTCCTCGAAATAATATCTGCCCGGGTTGCATTCGTCTGTGTTTTTTTTTCTTCTCCCAGCAAATACATGCCATTCCAAAGGGTTGCCAAGACTGAATCCTGCGCTGAAGGTTCAGCCAATAGGGTGGTACTGAAAAAATCTATTCCATTGAACTGCCCTGCAAACTCTGCCAACATCGGCCAGTGGCCATGGTATTTACCAATATGAAAGAGAGGCTGCCGCAAATCCAGCGAAGAAGTAGCCGCATTATTCATAAAAAACCGGCTAAAGCAGAAACCGTTGCGCATACCCGTATGTAAATCAGCCAGTCCTTTTTGCGAAAGCGCTGCATACAACGTCTTTTCCACCAGATCGGCGAAGGTGCTGCAACAGCTTTTTAGCTGGAAGAACTCACCTTTCGATTGGCGTGCCAGGTTTTCATAAAAATATCCATTTCCATAATAGGTAACCCCGCCAACATAGTAATATGGACTACCATAGCTCCCACTTTGAAAATCACCGACGAAGCAAGGCACTGGTTTTGTGTCCTGGTTGAACAGTCCCAATTCCTTGAGCAGTGGGTTAGCCGTATTAGGGTCTCCTTCAGCCGATGAGTTGGCCAGCAGAACCAGCTTGGCCGGTACTTCTTGATCCCGAATCCAGTTCATTCCTTTTCCCAACAACCCAGGGAGATAACTGGAGCTGATTTTTTTAACATCCAGGTGGTCGAATACCCGCTGAATAGCATCTGCCGAAGCCGGAATCCACTCCGTTGAGACGGGGGCAGGAGCCAGTCCGGCGTACATTACGTTGAAATAGTCCCCCGGCCTTAATACGGCTTTTAGCTGGTCGCGGATGGCCTGTCGGTATGTATCAGCCGTTATAGACGGGGAGTTCAGCGGATTAAACTGTAGGAGTACCAGCAGGCGCTGAGGAATTGCCCCCTGCGAGCTTTCGATGAGTGCTGCGGGAAGAATACCCAACTGATACGTTCCCCCTGTCGAATCGCCATAGCGGGAAAGATATATACCGTTGTGCCAAGGTGCATCTACGGCGACAGAAAGTGGGCGATACACGCTGAACGTATGCCATGGGATACGTGCAACCAGGAAGTCGCCTGCCTCCTCGGTGTACTGCGGATAAAACCGCACATCGGGATGCGTAGTAATTCGTGGATTTTTCCATTCGTCTGAAGGGAATATTTGCAGCTCCACATCAGGCATGCCGGGGGAAACAGCCCAGAAGCCTCCGTCCAGGGAGGTCAGTACGTCCTGTGCCGTCCATTGGTTGGGCACCAAAAAAGTCAACTTCACCTTGCGCGTCTGCCCCATAGGAAGAGGGTAAATATGAAGGCGATAATGGGTATCGGAATCCTTGACCAAGAGGGAAGGGTCCCTGCGCCGATTGACAATTTGCTCATAAACGGATGTAGCTGTCCAGCGATCCAGAATATCCGCCCGAATGACCGTAGTATCTATCCAAAGCCAGGAATCGGTGACCAGCGCTTCCGCTGGAAGATCAAAATGGTACAGCAATTCCAGCTGGGTGCCCGGTTTAAATTGGGATTCGTTTCCCCGCGCAGAAAAAACGAGCGTCATATCCACTTCTGAGTACTTACCATGTGGGCGGATTGCTACGACGGATTCTTCGATAAGCCCCGTACCGCCAGACCAACCCCGCTGAGGATCGGAAACGGTTACACTAAATTGTGCCCGGAGCACACCTGCGCTCCCCAATAGTAAGCCGAAGGACAACAAAAAAAGAACGCGCATGGGATAGTTTGAATACATAGCTTATAATTCAAAGGGTTAATAAATGGCAGTGGCTACCCACTGATATTGCTTAGTTCCATACCTTTTTATGCCTCTCTGGTAATCCATCAAAAACCAACTCAAAATTGGGCAGGGGATCCGGTGTTATGGCTCCATAAAAACGCAAAAGACGAATAGAAGCCTGATAGAGAGCGGATATTACCCTCTCCTCTGATTCTAAAACGCATCCTGGCCAATAAATTTTTCAAATCGCTGCCACAGGATGCCCTTATACTTGCCCTTCTTCGCTGCCATGCTGCCCTCTGGCCACCAGATTAATAAAATTTGACAGGTTAAAATTCCTGTATAAATTGCTCCTTCTCCTAAAGAACAGGCACATGCGTACTTTTTTTCGTTTTCATCTCCTCATTTTTATTCTGGCAGCAGGCAATCACAGCATTGCCCAATCCAATGCCGCATCCGCGTATCAATCGGCATTAGACCAAACCGTATTACTCAAAAACGACCGGCAGCAAATTCCGCTACAAGGGCTGGAACGACTGCGTATCCTCGTGCTGCAAAGTACCCCCGGAGAGTCTCCTGTTTTTCTAGAGACGCTGGAAAAATACATGGAACTCCGCACCGCGGTAATTCCAGATCAGGATATAGAAAACTGGATACTTACCCAAACCCAGCAATACCATTTTTTTATCCTGGGATTATCCGGATTAAACCCTCCAGGTAAGATACAGGAAATATGGAAAGCGCTGCGCGGTAAAGCATCTGCTGCCGTTGTTTTATTTGAACCATCGGATCTGCTCCGCCAATACCCGGCGCTGGAAGAAGCGGATGTAATTATTACTGCACCGGGGTCAACGGAGGGGCAATCGCTGGCTGCACAGGCCATTTTTGGAGGGACTGCCCTACATGCACGGCTGGCAGAAGCACGAAGTGCCAACTTCCCGGCAGGTGCAGGGCTTGACATACCACAGGCTACCCGACTCGGCTACGCCCCAGCGGAAATAGCAGGTATGAATACCGCGCTACTCGCAGACAGCATCGCTGCCATCATACAGCAAGGCCTGGACTCCATGGCGTTTCCCGGAGCGCAGGTGCTAGTGGCTCATGAGGGAAAAGTAGTATATCACGAGGTATTTGGAACGCAGGCCTACGAGTCGGACGACCCGGTTCGAAAAGATGACTTATACGACCTGGCCTCCGTCACAAAAATCAGTGCTTCCGTGCCCGTCCTAATGGAATGGTATGGCCAAGGCAAGCTCGACCTCGATGCCCCGCTCGTGCGTTACCTGCCAGAGGTAAAAGGAAGCAATAAGGCAGACCTGAGTATGCGTCGTATCCTCACCCATACCGCCCAGCTCATGGCCTTCATTCCATTTTGGCGCGGCACGCTGAAAGGGCAGAGCAGAAATCCCTGGCAAAAGCATTGGAACGGAAGCAAGGCCAATGATTTTCGGTTTAAAGCCCGCACCTTTCGGAGCGATTCTTCCCGTGCTTTTCCCGTATATGTAACCGACCAGTTGTGGATGCACCGAAAGTACGCCGACGCCCTATACCGATCCATCTATCAGTCACCGCTCAACAAAAAGCCCGGCTTTGTCTATTCTGATTTCTTTTTCACGATGATGCCCCGGGTGGTGCGCGCGCAGACCGGCATTCCCTTCGATACGTATGTCAAAACGCATTTCTACCAGCCGCTGGGCGCATCGACGATTACCTTCAATCCGCTGCGCCATTACAGTGCCGATCGGATTATCCCTACCGAAAGGGATACTTTTTTTCGCATGAAGCAATTGAGAGGCACGGTACATGACGAAGCGGCGGCTATGCTCGGTGGCGTGTCTGGACATGCCGGTCTATTTGCATCGGTCAACGATCTAGCCAAGCTGATGCAGATGTACCTCAATTTCGGGACCTATGGCGGAAAAGAATTCATCGCTGCCGCTGCCGTTCAGGAGTTCATACGCTGCCAGTACTGTGATTCCGAAGGTATTCACCGGGGGCTCGGCTTTGATAAACCGCGTCAAACGTACCAGCCTAATGTGGCAGCATACGCACCCCAGGCTTCAGCGTCCAGCTTCGGTCATACCGGATATACCGGCACCTATACCTGGATGGATCCAGCGTGCAATCTGCTGGTCATTGTGTGCACCAACCGCGTTTATCCTACCCGCGACAACAATCGGTTGGGAGATCTTTCGATTCGTCGTCGGGTACATGAAGCGGCTTATCTGGCGATGAAAAAGGAGTAAACCGGAAGCTGTTGCGACCATCACTACTACAAAACCCATAGCGCCCCATTTGAAAACCTCATTCTTAAATTCTACTTTTATCCGGTTAAGGCGTTGAACGTATGCAGGAAAAAATCTCCGGTCTTTTACAGGCCATTCGCACAGCAATAGCTCCTTTGGAAGCTCGCTGGAAACACTTTGCCGCACAGCAGCCCCGTGCTGCCCGTATATTGAAACGACTTACCTGGGTGGGTCTCGCCGGATTTGCGGCCTTATTCCTTTTCTGGCTGACGGTCGCGCTCACCGTCCCTTCCGTAAGGTCTCTTCGAAAGCTGCAAACACAGGTCGCCTCGGAAGTATATTCAGCTGATTCCGTTCTCATCGGCCGTTTTTTTAACGAATACCGCACCATTGTGCGCTCTGCAGACATCCCTTCCCAAGTATTCGATGCCCTGGTAGCTACAGAGGATGCCCGCTTTTACCAACACCATGGTATCGACTACCGCGCCTGGGGGCGGGTGTTTTTTCGTACCATCCTCCGAGGTGACCGTTCCGGCGGGGGAGGCAGTACGATAAGCCAGCAGCTCGCAAAAAATTTGCTCCCCCGAAAAGATTTTATCCTATTTTCACTAGTCGTCAATAAAATGCGGGAGATCGTCATCGCCCGCCGCCTGGAGCGAGCGTATCCCAAAAAAGAAATTCTCACGTTTTACCTCAACACCGTGCCATTTCCCGAGAATGTATTCGGTATCGACGTGGCATCCCGCCGCTTTTTCAATAAAAGGCCGAAAGATCTGACTATCAATGAAGCCGCTACGCTCATTGGCTGCTTGCGGGCTACGACATTCTACAACCCCGCGCGCTTTCCGGATCGCGCGCGCGAACGTCGGAATGTGGTGCTGCAACAGATGGTCAAAAGTGATTATCTTTCTCCCTCACAGGCACAACAACTACAACAAGAGCCACTCACCCTCCACTACAATCCCGTCATACGCAACGAAGGACAAGCTCCTTACTTTCGGGAATTCGTCCGTACGGAAGCCGAACGGCTGCTCAAGGATCTTAAAAAACCGGATGGCACTCCTTACAACCTCTACACCGACGGGCTAAAGATTTATACAACACTGCATATTGGGATGCAACGAAAAGCAGAAGAAGCAGTACGCGAACATCTCTCCGATATGCAGGATCGGTTCGACAAGCATTGGCGTGGGTTCACACTACCTTGGAAGGATGTTTATACCGTGACCCTCGGCATGCAAAATTCCCTGCGCTACAAACGACTCAAAGCACGTGGGGCCAGCGATGCAGACATTGAACGCGATTTTCAGACGCCCACCACCGTGAAGGTATTCACCTATGAAGGACCGAAAGAGCGGACGATGTCACCGCTCGATTCCATACGTTACCACCTCAGTATCCTACAGGCTGGTTTCATGGCCATGGAACCGGAAACCGGGTATATCCGAGCCTGGGTGGGTGGCGTAGATTACGACTATTTTCAGTATGATCACGTGCGTGCCAAGCGACAACCTGGGTCTTCCTTTAAGCCTATCGTCTATTCCCGTGCCGTAGTGGAGGGGATAGACCCCTGTGAACAAATCCCCAACCGCCTCGTTATGTATCACGAGTACGCTAAAGGAGACTGGGCGGTCAAAAACTGGCGTCGCGATGATCCCGACCCACATTTCGAAGAAGACGGCAGCGATGAAGACGACTGGTTACCTCAAAATGCGGATGGTATTTACGGAGGATCTTATTCGCTCGAAGGAGCATTAACCAACTCCATTAATACCGTAACGGTATCGCTCATCATGCGCATGGGAGTCAAAAAGGTCGTTCAGATGGCCAGGTCACTGGGTATATCCAGTGATATTCCCAATGAACCTTCCATCGCATTGGGTACCGCTGAGCTACCGCTTTACGAAATGGTACAACCATTCGCCGTGTTTGCCAGCCGCGGTAAGCGCGTAAAACCCTTAGCCATCCAGCGTATAACATCCCGGGATGGAAAGCTGGTGGCTTCTTTTGGCCAGGATCAAAACCAGGCGCGTCCACTGACAGAAGAGCAGGCAGATATCGTTTCCCGCATGCTCCAGTCGGTCGCTTCCTATGGCACCGCCAGCCGGCTGCGATGGATGTACAATGTAATCGATGTACCGGTAGCCGGAAAAACCGGCACCTCCCAAAACCATGCCGATGGCTGGTTTATAGGCTACACGCCCAAACTCCTCGCCGGAGCGTGGGTTGGCGGGGATTCCCCCTTGGTGCGTTTTCGAAATTTCGAAAACGGACAAGGTGCTGCTACGGCACTACCTGTGTTCGGAAAGTTTATGCGCAAAGTATTGGACGACCCGAAGCTGATGGCCTGGCATGGAGGCGTTTTCCCTGCCCTTAGCCCTGAAAACCAGCAAAAACTCAACTGCCCCCTGCATATTATGTCGCCCGAAGAAATGCTTGCTGATTCATTGGAAAAAGATAGCCTCCTTCGGCTGGAGCTGGAAGGACTGGCTGATCCCACTATCATTCAGGAACAGGAAAATTATTAATCATAAAGACCCACTCATCTATGGCTCGTTTTAACCTAAAAGTGAATGGCAAACGCCAGCAGGTGGAGGTAAGTCCGGACACTCCATTGCTCTGGGTACTTCGCGACCATCTGGATTTAACCGGAACTAAGTACGGCTGTGGTATCGGCCAGTGTGGAAGCTGTACGGTGCATATCAACGGAGAAGCCATGCGCTCCTGTGCATTACCTGTGGCAGCGGTGGCCGACGCACAGATCACGACGATAGAAGGCCTCTCCAAAAACGGAGACCACCCTGTACAACAAGCCTGGCAGGAGATCGACGTACCCCAATGCGGATATTGTCAAGCTGGGCAGATTATGAGTGCTGCCGCACTGATTAAAAACAACCCGAATCCAAGCGATGCCGAGATAGATGCCGCCATGCACGGAAATATCTGCCGCTGCGGGACATATCCCCGCATCCGCGAAGCCATTCATTCTGCAGCACAAAAAGCCAAGTCCTGATGAACCCATCTACCACATCCCTCGATCGGCGGTCTTTTATTAAGATATCCGCCCTCGCCGGCGGCGGCATGCTCATCGGTATCCATCGCCTGACCGCACAATCCGCTAAGGAAGATGCTTCCTTGGCTACCTCTCTGAATGCCTTTATTCAAATAGCTCCGGACGGAACCATCACCATTGCTTCCCCCAATCCCGAGATTGGACAGGGTGTAAAAACCGCGATGCCTATGATTGTAGCGGAAGAGCTCGATGCCGACTGGTCAACCGTGGTCGTGCAGCAAGCGCCGCTCGACACCACCCATTTCAGCCGGCAGGTTGCCGGGGGCAGTGGCTCCATTAAAGCCGCCTGGACAGGTTTGCGGGAGGCGGGGGCTACCGCCAGAGCGCTCCTCGTGCTGGCAGCAGCCCAACGATGGAACGTCGAGCCGGTTTCCTGTACCACCCACAAAAGTCGGGTGCTGCATCCTGCCAGCAACCGAAGCCTGAGCTATGGAGAGCTTGCTGCTGAAGCGGCCAGCCTTACCCCGCCCAAAGACGTGCCGCTCAAGTCCCTGAAAGATTTCCAACTAATCGGAACCCGCGTCGCCAATGTAGATAACGCCGCTATCACCACAGGGAAAAAACTATTTGGATCCGACCTCAAACGCGAAGGAATGGCCATCGCCGTAGTAGCTCGCCCGCCGGCATTCGGATACAAGCTCGAATCTGTAGATGATACCCAGGCACGTACGATGCCCGGTGTACAACAAGTAATTCGGTTTGGCGATAAAGTAGCCGTGCTGGCCAATACTACCTGGGAAGCTAAAAAAGGACGAGATGCCCTTGTCCTGAAATGGACCAGTGCATCTCCGGCAGAAAACACAGACACGCACTACGCACAGCTGCGCGAGCTCCTAGAAAAACCCGGTGATACCGCCCGCAGGAAAGACGGAAACACACAACCTGCATTCGAACAGGCAGCCAAAGTCATTGAAGCAACCTATGAGTGCCCATTTCTGCCACACAACCCCATGGAGCCACTCAACTTTTTTGCAGACGTACGTCCCGACCAGGTCCTATTGATAGGTCCGACGCAAACACCGGAGCGTGCCCGAAACGATGTCGCTAATCTACTCAAAATTGACCGTAGCCTCGTACAAGTTGAAATGACCCGGCAGGGCGGAGGCTTCGGACGAAGACTGAGCGCAGATTATGCCGTGGAAGCTGCGGAAATTTCCAGTCTCGCCAAAAAACCCGTGAAGGTCATCTGGATGCGAGAAGACGATATGGGGGGCGGTATTTATAGACCATCCTGCGCATATACCTACCGGGCAGCACTCGACGCCCAAGGTCATATTAGCGGTTTCCACGTCCGCGGAGCCGGAATTAACGTAGGAAACCCCACCCGTGAAAACAATTTTCCGGCCGGCGCACTTTCCAACTACCTCGCCGAAGGGCACAACCTCGAATCCAATGTGACTACCGGCCCCTGGCGCGCACCAGTACACAACTTCCTAGCATTTGCGGAGCAGTGCTTCCTCGACGAAGTGGCCATAGCCTCCGGCAAAGATCCCGTGCAGCTACGCCTCGAGCTGCTCGACCAGGCAGCAAAAAACCCAACCGGAAAAGTGGAGTACGATGTAGCCCGCTTCAAAGGAGTGATTCAGCTCGCTGCCGAGAAATCAAACTGGGGCCGCCCACAACCCGGCATATACCAAGGTTTCAGCGCCTACTACTCGTTTAGCTCCTATGTAGCACAAGTGGTGGAAATCCGACTCGAAAACAATACTCCCCGTATCCATCGCATCGTATGTGCCGTTGACTGTGGAGTACTCATCAATCGGAGTGGAGCTGAAAACCAGGTAGTAGGTGGTATCATCGACGGCCTCAGCCATGCCATGTTCGGGCAGGTAACCATAAAAGACGGTGTGCCCCAACAAACCAACTTCGATACCTACCGCCTGATGCGCATAGGGGAAGCCCCCAACGCAGAAGTGCATTTTGTAGAAAGCCAGGAGGCTCCTACCGGACTCGGCGAACCCGCCCTGCCGCCCTTCGCAGCTGCCTACGGCAATGCCCTCTTCCGTGCTACCGGGCAACGACTTCGCATCCAGCCTTTTATCCAATCCAGCCAACCAGGTTTACCTGGATAAAAAAGCGGAGACATACATCCTTCCGTATTTATTGACGGCGCAAGGCGCCGTCAATAAATACGGATTCCCGCTAGTGAAAGCCAACATCTCAAAAGGAGGGGATATTCACTTACTTTTTTTAGCTGGGTGGAATTATTTTTCATCAGCAGGCGTTATTCTACCATTTTTAACTAAAACCTGCCTGTATGAACTCCATTCAGCCCTCGTTTATCCCTGAAAACAACTATTGGCTTACCGGACAAGTTCCCAACGCTTTTTACCTCTACCTCGAACTCAACGCAGCCGAAGCAACCAAATCACCCAGCCGGGTTCCGCTGAACCTATCGCTCGTAATTGACCGCAGTGGTTCTATGGGTGGAGAAAAAATCGAGTTCGCGAAGCAGGCCGCGAAGTTTGTCGTGGATAACCTCAATTCGGACGACAAGCTTTCCATCGTTCAGTATGATAATGTCGTTGAGGTCGTTGCACCTTCTGGCAACGTTCTCAACAAGACCGACCTGCACTGGCGTATCAACCAGATCGAAGCGCGAAACACGACCAACCTCAGCGGAGGATTGCTACAGGGATACCAGGAAGTCGCCCAAACGAAACAGCAGGGACAAGTAAACCGTGTACTCCTTCTTTCGGATGGCCTGGCCAATGAAGGTATTACCGATCCCGAACGGCTCAACCAGCTTGCGCAAAATAAATTTCGCGAGGAGGGCATTGCATTGTCCACCTTTGGAGTAGGTGCTGATTTTAACGAACTGCTGATGACCAGCTTATCTGAGTTTGGTGGTGCCAATTACTATTTCATCGAAACACCGGATAAGATTCCCACCATTTTTGCCCGCGAACTGCAGGGTCTGCTGGCTATTGTCGCTCAGAATGCAGTAGCCGAAATCACCGTGCCAGAACACCTGTTTACATGTACCAAGGTATTTGGATACCCTGCCCAAATTTTAGGCAACCAGATTCGTATTCCCTTCAACGACTTCTTTTCAAAGGAGAAAAAAGCCGTACTCATACAACTAAAACCACTGGCTGCACCAGATGCTGACTTCCAGTTTGGCTTTTCGCTCAACTATACCAATGCAATTGGCGTCCTAAATCAAGTGGAGGTGCGCTCTGCTATCACCATACCGCTAAGTACTGATCCGGAGCTGGTAGCGCGCAGTGTAAATACATCCGTACGGGAACAAATCCTGCTATTTACCCTCAACGCGCTCTACGAAGAAGCGATTAACCTGATGGAAACCAGGCATAAAGAAGATGCCCGGCAACGACTGACCGAGATTCTGGCTGAAATCGATACCTACTTAAAAGCCCATGAGGCGAGCTGGGAAATCCAGCGACTCCGCGCTCAAATTGAGCAGTTTCTCAACCAAGTGGATTTATTTGAGGAGATGAGTATGGAAAGAAAATCCGTACACCTGAAAATATCCCGCAATGCCATGTACTCGATGGAAAAAAAACGCGATTATTAGTCTGGCTCTTTGTTGACGTTAAATCCATCGTTTCTTCCGAAACCACAAAAAAATGCCCAGCGTGATTAAACACATGCTGAGCAGCGTAAACGGATAGCCGAGTGGATACACAAGCTCCGGCATAAATTTGAAGTTCATACCATAGATGCCCACGATAAAGGTAAGCGGCATAAAGAACACGGAGAAGATGGTCAGGATGCGGACAATCTCGTTGGTGCGGTGCGCTGCCATAGCGAGATACGTATTCAACAGGTTGCCCGCATTATCCTGTACCTGATCGGCTTCAAAATCGAGTTTTTGCAGTAAGTCAAGGATATCATTGAGCAGGTGCTGGTCTTTTTCTGTAGTCTGGTGTTTGCGTACCACCTGCGCCGACAGGTACAGGAGTTTATGCACTTTCGCTGCTTTTCGCTTCATATAGTACAAATCCTCCTGTACACTGGCCGGCTCTTTCTTGCGAAGGAAAATATCGTCTTCCAACGATTCTATCTCTCGGGTCATTGCTGCCAGTGGGGCTTCGAAAGACTCAATTAGCGCGCGCAGGATGCGGGTGATTACCTCCGTAGGGCGTATATGCGCCTCATGGGGCTGTACGTATTCCGTATAAATATCTTCCAGAAATGGTTGTGGCCGGCGATGTACGGTA
>Ga0172373_10002299_pt1 | contig 29571 bp, 18 predicted proteins | sample Lak10m_2_FD_114546 | JGI IMG/M metagenome (GOLD analysis project Ga0172373, IMG submission 114546) | Freshwater microbial communities from Kabuno Bay, South-Kivu, Congo - kab_092012_10m | ecosystem: Environmental > Aquatic > Freshwater > Lake | place: Democratic Republic of the Congo...
GCCGAGGCCACACAACGACGAGCATGAACACTGTCTACGTCTTCACCGCGATCACCTGCCGTGTGGTGTTTCGGTTGTTCTTCCGATGGCGCGTCCACAATCGCGAACGTGTCCCCTTGGTCGGCCCCGCCATCCTGGCCTCGAATCACGCGAGCTTCGTGGACCCGCCGATGATCGGCTCGCCACTCCCTCGCTCAATCAACTATCTGGCGCGTGAATCGCTCTTCAAGAACCCCATCTTACGCTGGTATATCGAATCCCTCTCAGCCGTTCCCGTCGACCGTGACGGCGGAGGCGCGAAAGGGTTGAAGATCATTCTCGATCGGTTATTGCACGGTCAAGTGATCCTCCTCTTTCCCGAAGGAACGCGCACCCCAAACGGCCAGCTTCAACCCGTCCGATCCGGCGTCGGCCTCGCCGTCATCAAGTCCGACGCACCCGTCATCCCCGTGCGGCTTTTCGGAACCTACGAGGCGTTCGGCCGACACCTCAAATGGCCGCAACCGAAGCCCGTGGTCGTCAAGTTCGGTCGACCCATCGACTTCTCCGCCGCCCGCGCCGAGGCCAAGGTCTGCTCCAAGGCTCGATTGAAAGATCTCTACCAAGAAGTCGCGGACAAAATCATGGAAGAGATCGGTCGACTCGAACCCCACGAGGATGTGGACCGCTTCGGTTGAGGGGTGAGGGCCAAACCATCTCGCATCCAATCAAGGGTTCGTTGAACATCGGATTTCGCGAACCATCGAGTGGAGTCGATCAACCCCAGGCCCCGGAGGGAGCCAAGAGGCGCTGGTCCTCGTATGGAGTTCCGCGTTTACGCGGTTCGGTTCGCGTCATGGTCTCGACGTCGCCCTGCTGAAGCAACCACTTTGGCGTCCTCAGAACGCCGTCGTTCGGCGTCCGATTGGCCCGACATCAGACGGGCTTCGAAACCTACGTCCGAACTCAAAACTCATTGTCTTTCAAGTGATCCTGGAGGCACGATAGACACATGAGAACCCACCGCTTCTTCCGTGGCTCACTGGTTCTATTGACCGCTCTTTGGCTCACCGCCGACGGAAGCCTCGCGTTCGCCCAAGTGACCATTCCCACGTTGCTCGGACCCTCCACCCCGATCAAATCCGGTGGCCGCGTGACGGTGGACTTGGCTCAGTTAAACCCGGGACCCACCCCACTGGCTGTCCGTTTCCCTCAGACCCTAGCCGGGATCCTGCGCCAGGGAACCGACGAGTGGCCGGTGGCTCTCAAGACGGAGACTCAAGCGCAGACCACGACCGCCGACATCGCTCCCGGGAGCTTCGCTCGCCGGACCTACAACTTCGAGTTACCCAAGTCTGCCAAGCCCGGTTCAAGGTTTGATCTCAGAGTGGCGGAATCTGCGGCGGCTCCGATTGTGATCGAGGTTGAAGTTGAGGTTGACGGTGCCGTCGCCGCACTGGAACCGGCTAGTCCCCCTGAGCAACCGGAAATACGGGAGCCGCAAACGGGGCTAGGCCGATTCGTGCGCGAAGCCGAACCCAAGTCCCTGCAACCGAACTTCCAGCCCAGCACCTTTTTCAAGGAGCATTTCTTTGGCTACGAACCGTTCTACTTCATCGCCGGCCCCGAAGTTCCAAACGCCCGTTTTCAGGTCAGTCTGCGATACCAACTCGCAAACAAGGAAGGGTGGCTCGCGCAAAAAGCGCCGCTCGTGAAGGGAGTGAACTTCGCTTACACCCAGACCTCGTTATGGGATCTGACCTCCCCCTCAGCACCCTTCTTCGATACCAGCTACAAACCTGAGCTGCTCTACTTGATCCAAAAAGTCGATGGCGGACGCTGGGGCGATGGGTTTGCGCTCGACTTGCAAGGCGGCGTTCAGCACGAGTCCAATGGTAAAGGCGGACTCGATAGCCGGAGCCTGAACATCGCGTACTTCAGACCGACCATCACCCTGGGCCACGAGGATGGGTTCCAGCTGTCCCTATCCCCCAGAGCTTGGGTCTACGTCGGAGACTTACGCGACAATCCCGATCTCACCGATTACCGCGGCTACGCGGATCTGCGAGCCACCGTGGGCTGGAAACGCGGTGTGCAGCTCGCCACCACAGGTCGCATCGGAGACGACGGCGGTCGGGGCAGCCTTCAGCTCGACCTCACGTATCCTATGATGAACCTCCTCGCCGGAAGTCTGAGCCTGTATCTGCATGCTCAGTACTTCACCGGCTACGGCGAAAGCCTGCTCCAGTATAATCAACGGAGCGACTCCTTCCGGGTCGGTTTCGGGCTCTATCGCTAGGATTCGCCTAGAATCGACGATGGCCCGGCCGAATCCTCCCGCGCTGCCAGCGTCCTCTCGATCCCATCCCGTTTCGTAGGCCAACAAATCACCAGACATCAGTTCAAGCCCGCACTACACTCCGCCCCATGACCCCTGCATTGCGTCCTAAACTCGCCCTGCGTTCCCTGATCGCGACCTTCGCCGGGTTAACCCTTACCCTGGGTTGGTCCATAGCAACACTCCATCTCTCCGCGCAATCCCAAGACGGTGACGTAGCTTCTGATCCCATGGCGGTCGACCACGCCGGTTTCGTTCGCGGTTGGGACGCAGCCGCACTGACCCGCGGGGAGTCGCTCTACAACAGTGTCTGCATCACCTGTCATGGGAACCTCACCCAGCCCGGGACCCTCCCTACTTCGCGCGCCTTCTGGAAAGAGCCCTTCAAGAACGGGCACGATCCGCTCAGCCTCTACAAAACCCTGAGCACCGGCTTCGGTCAAATGCCCGCCTGGACCTTTCTCACCCCGCAGCAACGATACGACGTCATTCATTATCTCCGCGAAACCTTCCTCAAACCGCACAACCCGAAAACCTACTTCGCGGTTACGCCCGATTACCTCAAGGGCCTGCCTTCCAGTGAAGGTCGCGTGTTCACAAAAACCCCGGAGATGATTGCCTTTGAGAAGGGGCCCAGATACCTCCAGATGGACTTCGGCCCCGCGCTGTTCTGGACCTTCCAAGTCTCCCCCAACAACATCGCTCAAAAGGGAATCGCCATACGCCTCGACGACGGCCCAGGCGGGATCTCCAAAGGCAAGGCCTGGATGCTCTACGACCACGACACGCTGCGCGCCGCCACAGCTTGGACCGGATCCCAATTCGTCGACTGGAAGGGGATCGCGTTCGACGGCTCACACGGTACCCACACCTCCATCGTCGGCCAAAAGACCTTCGAGAACCCGGTGGGCCCCGGTTGGGCGCATCCCGACACAGGCCGCTTCGACGATCCGCGCCCTCTCGGTCGCGATGGCAAACCCTACGGCCCCTTGCCGCGCTCGTGGGTGCATTACAAGGGCCTACACCGGAACGGCTCAAAACTCGTGCTCGCTTACACCGTCGGCCAAACTGAGGTGCTCGAACAACCCGGCCTGGTTCCCGCTCTGGGACCCGGCGCATTTTCACGGGCCTTCAACATCGGCGCGTCCCAACGCGATCTCCTGCTCCGGATCGCCCCCACCGGTCGCCTCGTCGGAGTCCTGAACACACACTCTCTTAAACCCGAATCTCTCAATGGATTTGAGGTGCTTCGCATCCCTGCAGCTCTGACACCCATCCGTCTCACGGTCATCATCGACGCCCCCGCACAAAGCCGTGGCCCCTTCGACCTCGCCAATCATCTCAAAAACGCTCCCCCCACTCCCGATCTCACCCAACACACACGCGGTGGCCCTCCGCTCTGGAATCCTCCGGTCGCGACCCAAGGGAAAATCGGGAAAGCCGATGGTGCGTTCGCCGTGGATGAACTTGTCCCCCCCGCCGACACCCGCACACCGGGGCGTTCGTGGATGCGTTTCGGCGGTTTAGATTTCTTCCCCGGCGGTAAACACGCCGCCGTCGCGACATGGAACGGGGATGTTTGGATCGTGAGTGGGATCGATGGTGATCTCTCCCAACTGGTATGGCAACGCGTCGCCACAGGTCTCTTCCAACCTCTCGGTGTCAAAATTGTCGATCACATCATCCACGTCGCGTGTCGGGATCAAATCGCGCGGCTCCACGATCGCAACGGCGACGGAGAAATCGACTACATCGAAAACTTCAACAACGACCACCAGGTCACCGAGCACTTCCACGAATTTGCCATGGGTCTGCAAACCGATCGTGACGGGAGTTTCTACTATGCTAAATCGGCGCGCCACGCCCTGCCCGCCGTCGTTCCCCACCACGGCACCTTGCTCAAGGTTTCTAAAGACGGATCGAAAACGGAAATCGTCGCCAACGGTTTCCGCGCCGCCAACGGCGTGTGCGTCAACGACGATGGCACCTTCTTCGTCACCGACCAAGAAGGTCACTGGACCCCCAAGAACCGGATCAATTCGATCCACCCCGGCGGTTTCTACGGCAACATGTTTGGTTATCACAACCGAACCAGCTCCGCCGATGCCGATATGGAACAACCCCTGGTCTGGATCACCAACGACATGGACCGATCCCCCGGCGAATTGGTCCGCGTCACCAGCGATTCCTGGGGCCCGCTCAAGGGAGCCTTGCTCAATCTCTCCTATGGCACCGGTCGAATCTTCATCGTGCCGCATGAAAAGATAGACGGCCAGATGCAAGGTGGCGTGACCCAATTGCCTATCCCGGATCTGCCCACGGGGGTCATGCGAGGACGTTTCCACCCAGACAACGGCGCGCTCTACGCCTGCGGCATGTTCGCTTGGGCCGGCAATCGCACCTCCGACGGTGGGTTCTATCGCATCCGGCCCACCGGCAAACCCGCGTGGCTGCCCACCCGCTTACACGCACGCCCATCCGGGGTGGACATCGAGTTCTCCGACCCCATCGATCCGGCCTCGGCGCGCGACCTCGCAAACTACAGTGTCAAAGTGTGGGGACTCAAACGGAGCGCGAGCTACGGTTCGCAACACCTGAACGAACATGGCCTCAAGATCACCTCCGCCTCGCTGGCACCCGATGGTCGAACCGTCTCACTCGAAATCCCCGACCTCGCGCCGACCTGGGGTATGGAGATTCGTTGCGCCCTCACCGGCAAAGACGGAACCCCGTTCCATCGCACCGTTCACAACACCATTCACAAAACCGCCTCAACAACCGCAACGCCCGCTCAGCCGAAATCATCGACTCCACCCAAGCCCCAAGCGGCAATCCCCGCCACCCGACTCAATCTCCCCGGTGAAAACTTCACCCTGCGCGGTCGACCGGCTTTCGTGCTTTTGCCCGATCCCGCGAAGCGCTCCACGCCTCAACCCTGGGTTTTCTACGCCCCCACGCTGCCGTGTTGTCCCGATGAAGCCGAACGTTGGATGCACGAACAATTCCTCAAGGCCGGGGTCGCGGTCGCGGGCATTGATGTCGGAGAAGCCTACGGCAGCCCAAAGTCCCATGAGTTCTTCGACGCGCTCTACTCCGAGCTCACCCAACGGCGCGGGTTCGCCCGCAAAGCCTGCCTCTTCGGCCGGAGCCGCGGCGGCCTCTGGGCCAGCAGCTGGGCGATCGCCAATCCCGATCGCGTCGCCGGCCTCATAGGAATCTACCCCGTCTATGACCTGCGCTCCTACCCGGGCCTCGCAACCGCCGCCCCCGCCTACGGCCTCACCCCCACCGAACTCGAACAGCGGCTCGCCGAATTCAACCCCGTCGCTCGCCTCAGCACGCTCGCCCGTGCCAAAATCCCGGTCACGATCATCCACGGCGATGTCGATAAAACCGTTCCCTTGCCCGAAAACTCAGGGGCGTTACTCCGTCAATACGAAGCCGAAGGCGTCGGCAATCTAGTCCGTCTCATCGTCCTCAAAGGCCAAGGTCATAACTTTTACGAAGGATTCTTCCACTCCCAAGAAGTCGTCGACTTCGCTATCCAAACGGCACAAGAGACCGCAAGGGTCGAGCGCGGGAATAAAAGCCCTACGCCCTGATGCGCAACGAGACCTACGGCTCAGCTTGAAATCGCTGGAATAACGGCATGCCGGATCTCCCGCTGCCCATGATCTCGAAACGCCCCACCATCCCGGGGGGTGGGTCGCCCACCTCCAGGCTCGAGTGCTTTGCGTCCTCCAACCACTAATGACTGCAAACTGGCCACCGCATCCTGCAACGAAGCGGCGAGCTCGGTGAGCTGCTGACTCGCGTGCGCATTGTCCTCGGCACTCGAAGCGTTGCGTTGAGTCACTTGATCCACCTGCTCGATCGCAATGTTCACCTGCCGAATCCCCTCGCTTTGCTCCTGCGAGGCGTCCGCAATGTCCGTCACGAGGCGGTCCAGGGTGCGTACACCCGTCTGAATCTCATGAAACGTGGCGGCAACCTCTGAGCTGATCTGCGCTCCATTCCGACTCTTGATCACGCTGTCTTCAATCTTTTGAGCCGTCTCTTTCGCGGCCTCGGAACTGCGTTGAGCCAGGCCCCGCACCTCTTCGGCCACCACTGCAAAACCAGCCCCCGCCTCACCCGCCCGGGCCGCCTCCACCGCGGCGTTCAGCGCCAAAACATTGGTTTGGAAGGCGATCTCCTCAATGCGACGAAGAATCTTACTGACCTCCTGGCTGGCTCCCTGGATGGCTTCCATCGAAGTCAACAGGGTTTGTACCTGCACCGTACCCAGGTCGGCTGCACCCCGGGCTTGGGTTGCCGCCTCCTCTACCGCACGTGCGTTCTTTGCGTTCCTCTGGGTCATCCCCGCCATCTCGTTCAAGGACGCGCTCGTCTCCTCCAGGCTGGCGGCCTGCTGATGTGCTCCATCCGCTAACGCCTGACTCCCTCGCGAAATCCGCTCCGCGGCCAAGGTCGTCTGCTCCGTGCTTCGAACCAACAGCGACACCACCTCTCTCAACGAACGGTTCACCGAGCGTATTGATTGTAAACCCAAACCCAGAACCAGCACGATCAGTACGCTTCCCGCCGATGCCGTTTGTAGACACTGAAAACGCGCAATAGACGTAATTCGCTTCCCGATCGCTTGGCTATCCAACGCCAACCGATCCTCCACTTCCTTCATCAAATCAATCTTCGTTGTAATGCGATTAAACCAATCGTCCGGCGACACCCCAAATCCACCCGTCTGCGCGCGGTCCAAGGCGATTCGCCGCAATTTCTCAACCTCCACCACCGCTTCGCCCGAAACCTTGCTCCGGTAGAAAGCCAGCTGAGCCGACGTCGCAAACGTCTCAAAGGTCTGCCGATACGCCTCTTGCTCGGAAACGATCCGGTTGAAGCGAGCCCACCCCTCGGGAGTAAAACGGTTCGCCGCAAAGACCGCCGTCAACCCGGCTCGCTCCTGCCCGTTGAGTTCCTTGATCCGCAGAAAACTCACATACGCCGCCACACTCGTCGCCAACTCTCCGTTGCTCGCACTCTTGGCGACCTGGTCTATCACCTCCATACTCGCCGCGATGGTGGCCGTGTAATAGCCACTCGACTGAGGCACCGGCAATCGCAAAGTCATGACTCCTTCACGTGTTCCCTTCAACTCTCGTCGCGTCAATACGGCATCCGAATGGCGTGGGCACTCAGGGCAAACACCCACCTCGTCGTACGGTTTCTCTGCCCTCCACCGACGCACCCAATCACAAGCCCACCCATCCCCTCAGCCAGGCCACTCCCAGTTCTATCGGCAGGATCTTTGGTTTCGTTAAGCTGGCGATCGCCGCACCCAGAGCCGCCGCCGCAGAACAAGTCTCAACCCCTCAGCTGTAGTGCAAAGAGCCAGAGGCGCAGAGGAATTGATTCTATTTCCTTGGAGTATCTAGGTCGCTCGTTGGTTTGTGGACCTATGCTACAGCGGATGGAGATCCCACTGCCCCGTCCTTGCGTCTTTGCTTCTCCCCGTCCCCGCCTTGAACTCCTGCTGTATGGTTTCGGCTCAAGGATTGCAAACGGTGCCGTTTCTTCCATCCTCCCTCCCACCATGCGCATCACCCGTATCTTCGCTCATCGCGTTGAACTGCCCCTCCACGAAACCACCTATAAATGGTCAGGCGGTAAGTCCGTCACCGTGTTCGATAGCACCATCGTAGGGGTCCAAACCGACACCGGGCACGTCGGCTACGGCGAAGTCTGCCCTCTCGGCCCGTTCTATCTCCCCGCCTACGCCGAAGGGGTCCGCGCCGGCCTGCGCGAACTCGGACCCCACCTCATCGGCCACGACCCACGTCAACTCACTCGCCTCAACCGCACCATGGACGCCGCTCTCAAGGGCCATCCCTACGTCAAAAGTGGAATCGACATCGCCTGTTGGGATATCCTCGGCAAATCCACAGGCCTCCCCGTATGCGAACTGCTCGGTGGCCGCTACGGCGATGACTTCCACCTCTACCGCGCCATCTCCCAGGAATCCCCTGAGGAAATGGCCGGAAAAGTCGCCGGCTACCGCGCCGAAGGTTACCGACGGTTCCAACTCAAGGTCGGTGGCGATCCCGATACCGACATCGCCCGAATTCGCGCCGTCGCCGCCCGCTTGCAGCCCGGGGATCGATTGGTCGCCGACGCTAATACCGGCTGGGTTCAGCACGAAGCCGTCCGTGTCGCCAAGGCCGTCCGCGATATCGATGTCTACATCGAACAACCCTGCCTGACCTACGAGGAATGTCTCGCGGTCCGTCGTCAAATCCCTCACCCCTTCGTCCTCGACGAAAACATTGATGACCTCGGCATCCTCCTCCGGGCCAAAGCCGACCTCGCCATGGATGTGGTCAACTTGAAGATCAGCAAACTGGGTGGCCTCACGAAGATCCGGCAAGCCCGCGACCTCTGCGTCAGCATGGGGATCGGCATGACACTCGAAGATTCCTGGGGGGGCGACATCGCCACGGCCGCCATCGCCCACCTCGCTCAGAGCACACCAACCGAGTTCCTGTTCAGCACCACAGACTTTAACAGCTACGTCACCGTGAGCACCGCAGAAGGTGCCCCCCAACGCGACAATGGTCGCATGGCCGCCTCGAAAGAACCCGGCCTGGGCATTCGCCCTCGAACCGACGTCCTTGGCAAAACCGTGGTCGATATCCGGTAAGGACGTTGCACAGTCCATCACCACCCGGTCCAACCTCCTCGCCAAAACATCCAGCGCTCGCTCAGCCGCACCACCCAACTGCTGCAATGCCTTACGCCGCACTCACCCTGAGCCCGCTCCTGGCCGCCCTCGTCACGCTCACCCTGTTCGCAATTCCCGTCCACGCCGCCACACCCTTCTCCGATTGGAAATACTCCACGTCTCTGTTCATCCTCACCACTCCCGAGGGCGCAAATCTTCCCGCCGACAAGCACGTGCTCCATTTTCCCATGTTGATACGGCTGAACTCGGAAACCTTCGACTTCTCCCAAACCCAACCTCACGGTGAGGATCTCCGCGTCTCCAGCACCGACGGCTCGACTCTCCCCTACCAGATCGACGAATGGGATCCCACCCACGGCTCCGCGAGTGTATGGGTGCGCATTCCCAAGATCCAAGGCCAACAGCAACAGGAGATCCGCTTGCATTGGGGACATTCCAACGCCGCCTCGGCGTCCGACGGTAAATCCGTGTTCAACGCCTCCAATGGCTACCTCGCCACATGGCACATGGACCCATCCCTCGCTGATTCTACCGTCACCCTCAACGCCAAGGATCACGGAACCCAAGACACCCCGGGCCAAATCGGTCGCGCACGGCGTTTCCTCCGTGGACAAGGGCTATCCGCCGGCGAAGGGATCAACCACTTCCCAACCGGATCCCAACCGCACACCACCGAAGCTTGGTTTCGTTCTTCCACACCCAACAGCACCCTCGTCGGCTGGGGCCGCGAGCGAGCCCAAGGCAAAGTGGTCATGCAATTCCGTAGCCCGCCTCATATCAACATCGATGCCTACTTTTCCGACGCCAACGCGCAAAGCCGGAATGCCATCGCATCCGACGCCTGGACCCACGTGGTCCACACCTACGAGAAGGGCCTCCCTCGTCTCTACGTCAACGGCGTTCTCGACAGCGGTCCTCCCAACCGCGCCGCGCCGCTTTCAATCCAAAACCCCGCCAGCCTCTGGATCGGCGGATGGTACGGTCACTACGACTTCGTGGGAGCCATCGACGAAGTTCGAATCTCGAACATCGCCCGCTCGCCCGAGTGGGTGCGGTTGCAATACGAAAACCAAAAGCACCTCCAGACTCTCGTAGGCATCCCCGTCCGCCCCGGCCATGCCGTCTCGCTCTCCCACAGCCAAGCCCACGTGCTCGAGGGCCAACCTCTCCACCTCTCCGCCGTCGCGGACGGTGCACGCAAAGTCTATTGGTCCATCGTTCGTGCAGGCTCCGAAACTCTCGCCGCAGTCGATCGGCTCCACTTCATCTTCGAACCAGGTCGCATCTCCGGTGACGCCTCCGCGATCGTGCGTTTCAAAGCGGTTTACGAAAACGAAGTGGTCTCCCGCGATGTTCCCATCCGCATCCAAGAAGCCATCCCCGATCCGCAGTTCACTCTAACGGCCCCCAAACGTTGGAACGGTCGTTCCCCTATCATCGTCAAGCCCAGGTTCACAAACCCCGAAGCCTTGCGCACGGCCAATGCCTCAAACATCACCGTCACATGGTCGATCACCCCACTCGCCACCCGTTACCAAACTTCCTCAAATCAACTGACTCTACTCCACGCCCAAGCCAACGGACCCCTCCGCGTCAGCGCCACCATCCACAACGGCGGCACCTCCATCACACAGTCGGTCGCTATCAATGTCCAACAACCACGACAGGATCGATGGGTCGATCGATCGCCCGACCGCAATGAAAAGCCTGTCGATAATCAATTCTACCCTCGTGACCTCTCCAACAAGGCCACGCTGTTCTATTGCGGCACTCTCGAACATACCGTGGATCGCATCTTCCTCCGCGTCTATGCCGACGACACCCTGTTCCAATCCGTGACGGCCAAATCGGCTCCCGATGGTTCCTACACACTGCGTGGTCACCTCAAACCCGGCTTGGTCCGTTATCGAACCGAGTTCGGCTATCGTCACGATGGCATCGACTCCATCACCCATACCGCGACCAATCTCATCTGCGGCGATGTGTTCCTCATCAACGGCCAGTCCAATGCCGTCGCCACCGACTGGGGTCAAGAGGAACCCACCTTTCAAAGCGATTGGATCCGAACCTTTGGTAGCATGTCGAGCGACCCAAGTGCGCCTCAGCTCTGGGGTAACGCAGTGCATCGCAACTCCAAGAATGAACAGTTGCAGATCGGTTACTGGGGTATGGAACTCGGACGTCGATTGCTCGAAGCCCACCGCATACCCATCTGCATTCTCAACGGCGCAGTCGGCGGCACGCGTATTGATCAACACCAACGTCATCCCGAAAACCCGGAGGATCCATCGACGATCTATGGTCGACTCCTAACCCGCGCACGCCGTGCCCACCTGACTCACGGTGTCCGCGCCGTGCTCTGGCACCAAGGCGAGAACGACCAGGGAGCCGACGGCCCGACCGGTGGCTTCGGTTGGGAGACCTATCGCCAATTGTTCATCCAGCTCGCCGGTTCGTGGAAATTCGATTACCCCAATATCCAGCAGTATTACACGTTCCAAATCTGGCCCAAGTCCTGTGCCATGGGAATCGACGGCTCGGACAATCGCCTGCGCGAAGTACAACGGAGCCTTCCCACGGCGTTTTCCCGTCTCAGCGTAATGTCCACGTTAGGCATCGAACCTCCCGGTGGTTGTCACTTCCCAGCCGCAGGCTATGCCGAGTTCGCTCGCCTGATCACACCGCTCATCGAACGGGATCTATACGGAAAATCATTCAACCAACCCATCACCTCTCCCAACCTTCTGCAAGTCCGTTGGGCCACACCTTCGAAAGACGAGCTCTTGCTCACTTTCGATCAACCCATCGACTGGCAACCCACTCTCGTCCGCCAGTTTTACTTGGACGAACCATCCGCATCGATCGTGTCCGGACAGACCCAAGGTCACCGACTTCGACTTCGACTCCAAGCGCCCTCGAAAGGCCAGCGCCTGACTTATCTGGACAGCAAAGCCTGGAACCAAAAGCAGCTACTGCGCGGCGTCAATGGCCTGGCCGCATTAACATTCTGCGAAGTGCCCATCGCCGACTTCTCGCCCACTCCCTGATCCTTTCCCATGCTTTCCTCCATGCTCAACCCTTCACGATTCAGCCGCAGGTCGAAGCCTTCGGGTCAACGTGTCTTGCGCACTGCGGCCTCTCGATCTTCGATCTTGAACTCTCATCCTAACCCAAACCCGCGACGTCCCATGATCCTAACCCAACAACTGTCCATCACCCCGCTTCGTGCCTTTAGCCTCACCGCTCCGAGGGTTCACCGATAAAGGTCCCCTCTACCTACAAGACCACGGCAACCCCGTTCGGTTCCGCAACATCTGGGTCCGCAAGCTACCCGCACCGCGGGAATAACACGTCTTCAGGCCGCCCTCTCAACCAACCATGCACCCCATCGCAGCGCGACCTCACCACCTCGCTCGATCTGCACTTCGATGGGTGCTGGTTCCCGTGCTCCTACTGCTCGGGTTTCCAGGCCTTGACCACTCTCACGCCGCCTCGTCACCTCCGAATATCGTCTTCATTCTCGCCGACGACCTGGGCTACGGCGATGTGCAATGCCTGAATCCCAAAGGCAAAATCCTTACCCCACATCTCAACCATCTTGCGGCCCAAGGAATCGTCTTCACCGATGCGCATTCCAGTTCCTCCGTTTGCACCCCCACACGCTACGGCCTGCTCACCGGCCGCTACAACTGGCGCTCTCGACTCAAAAGCGGCGTTCAGGGCGGCATGAGCCCTCCCCTCATTGAGTCCAATCGTCCCACCGTCGCCTCCTTCCTCAAACAACACGGCTATCACACCGCTTGCGTCGGCAAGTGGCACCTTGGCCTCGGCTGGGCGCTCAAACCCAAAACCGCTCCCTTCACCGACACGATCGAAAAGGGCTCCGATGCCTGGGGGGTTGATTTCTCCCAACCGATCGCCCATGGCCCGACCTCGCTCGGCTTCGACCGCTTCTTCGGAATCGCCGCATCGCTCGACATGGTTCCCTACGCTTACATCGAAAATGACCGTGTGACCCAGCTCCCCACAACGGACGCCGCGTTCCCGATGACCCTCGACCGCACCAACCGCTGGACCCGGCGCGGCCCTGGGGCTGATAGCTTCCGTGCCGAAGAGGTCCTTCCCACTCTGACCCGCCAAGCGGTGTCCTACATACGCGCCCGTGCACCCGCGTCTCAGAACGGCACTCCCTTCTTCCTCTACCTCCCGCTCAACGCCCCACACACTCCCATCCTCCCTAGTCCTGAATGGCGCGGTAAGAGTGGCTTGAATGCCTATGCCGACTTCGTAATGCAAACCGATGCCAGCGTCGGCGAGATCCTCCGTGCCCTCGACGAATCCGGCACCGCCTCCAACACGCTCGTGCTCTTCGCCAGCGACAATGGGTGCTCGCCCGAAGCCAATTTTCAAGAGCTCGCCGCCCAGGGTCATCATCCCAGCGCAACCCTGCGCGGGGCCAAGGCCGACCTCTTCGAGGGCGGCCATCGCATCCCTCTCATTGCCCGCTGGCCAGGGCGCATCCATCCTGGAACACAGTCCCGGCAGCTCGTCTGCCTCAACGATTTCTTCGCCACGTGCGCAGACATCCTCCACACCCGCCTTCCCGCCTCCGCCGCCGAGGATAGTTTTAGTCTCCTCCCTCTGCTTCAGGGCCGCAGCAAAAGGACGATTCGCAAAGAACTTGTGCATCACTCGATCAATGGCTCGTTCGCCCTTCGCCAAGGGCCGTGGAAACTGATCCTCTGTGCTGACTCCGGCGGGTGGAGCGCCCCCACTCCTGGAAGCCCTCAGGCCCGCACCCTCCCACCCGTCCAGCTCTACAACCTCGACCGCGACCCCGGCGAAACGCAAAACCTCCACGCCGCCCAGCCTCGTCGCGTCGCTCAAATGCGCCGCGTGCTGGAACGTTACATCGCCCAGGGTCGAACCACTCCAGGCCAAATCCAACCCTGAGGCCTCGCTTGCCTCAGATCCGCTTCACGCCTAACCTCCAACCCATGCGGTTACTCGACCGTTATCTGCTCAAAGAATTGCTCACCGCGCTGGCTTGTTGCCTGGGCGGTTTTTTGATTTTCTGGATCGCGTTCGACCTCTTCTCCGACATCGACGAATTCCAAAAGGCCCGGCTGTCCTCCACTCAAATCGCTTTCTACTACGTCCTGCGCCTGCCCGATCTGCTCAACGTCGTGCTGCCCATCTCCTTGCTCCTCGCCACGCTCTACTCCCTGACCCGACACGCCCGACACCACGAACTCACAGCCATCCGAGCCGCCGGCGTCGGCGTCTGGCGCATGTTCGCCCCGCATTTCATGGTCGGCTTCCTCGCCAGCGTCCTGCTCTTCGTGGTCAACGAAGTCGAACTGATGGAGGGTGCCATGGCCTCGAAACAACAGTTCAGTGAACGTCTCCGATCGGGACAATCCGGTGCTCTCAAAAATGTCTACTTCGTCAATGGCCGCGATCAACGAACCTGGCACATCGGCGCCTTCAATCCAGCCACCGGCGAATTGCAGGACGTCGATGTCAAATGGAAGAACCCCAACGGTTCCTCTCGCCACCTGACCGCCCGCTCTGCCGCTTGGTCCCAAGGGGCTTGGCTCTTCAAACAGGTGCAAGAATTTGTCTACGAAAAAGGTCCCGATGCCCTCGCCGAACCTCGATCCGCCCCCGAGCTGCGCGTTCCCGAGCTTCACGAGTCTCCCGGTGAAATCCTCGCCGTGATGCGCGTCTCGGGTCTCACCGGCGACCGCGCCGCACGCACCGCTCAACTCACCCTCCGCGAAATCGCAAACTACAAACGGTTCTACCCCGAACTCCGACCTCGCGAACGTGCGCTCGTCGATACCCAATGGCACGCCCGCCTGGCCTCACCCTGGACCTGCCTCATCGTGGTCCTCGTGGCTATCCCGTTCGGAGCCGCCTCCGGACGTCGCAATGTCTTCGTCGGTGTCGCCAGCAGCGTGATGATCGTGTTCGCCTTCTTTATCCTCATGCGCTTCGGCCTCGCTCTCGGCACCGGAGGAATGATGCCGGCCGCCGCCGCCGCGTGGCTGCCCAATCTCACCTTCGGCCTGCTCGGTGCGATCTTCACTCATAAACTTCGATGACTACCCCACGCGAAGAACGCCTGGCGTTGCTCTACCAGATGAGCAATGTCATCCATTCTACCCTCGATCCCCACGAGGCTCTCCAGCTGATCATCGGTGAAGCCGTCCGTCTCACCCGCGCCTCCAGCGGCTCCGTCGCTCTCGTCAACCCCACCACCGGCTTCCTCGAAATCCACGCCTCCCACGCCCTGCCCGACGCCGCTCGCGCCCTCCAACTCAAGGTCGGCGAAGGAATCACAGGCTGGGTCGCCCGCACCGGTAAACCCGCCTGCGTCCCCGATGTCGCCACCGATCCCCGCTACGTCCTGCTCAACCCACGCACCCAAAGCGAACTCGCCGTCCCTCTCGAAGTCCAAGGCGAAATCCGCGGGGTGATCAATGTCGATAGCGAGCGCACGGAAGCCTTCTCCGATGACGATCAAACGTTGCTCCAAGAATTCGCCGTCCAAGCCGCTAAGGTCATCCATCACACCTGGCTCTACGAACAGGTCCGCCTCAAAGCCCGGCTCTACGAGTCCTTGGTCAAGATCAGCCAAGTCATCAATTCTACCCTCAACCTCACTGACGCTCTCTCCGTCATCACACGCGAAGCCTGCTCTCTCATGTCCGCTCGCATGGCCTCCCTGCTCATGCTCGATGAATCCGGTCAATGGCTCGACCTCATGGCCAGCTCCGGCGCCGGCAAAAGCTACCTCAGCAAGCCCCGACTCAGCGTCGCAGAAAGTCTCGTCGGCATCGTCGTCCGCCGCAAAAAACCGGTCCAAGTGGAAAATGTCCAAGCCAGCGGGCGCTACCAAAACGTCTCCGTCGCCCGCGCCGAAGGGCTCGTTGCCCTGCTGAGCGTACCTCTGATCTTCGGCGGCGAAGCCATCGGGGTTCTCAATGTCTACACCGGCGCACCCCACAGTTTCTCCAACGAAGAACGAGGCATCCTCTCCGCCCTCGCAAGCCTCTCCGCCGTCGCCCTCCAAAAGGCCCGCCTCTACGAACGGGTCGTCGATCTCGAAGAACAACTCCGCCAAGCCGAAAAACTCTCCGCCCTAGGCCTGCTCGCTGCCGAAGTCGCCCACGAGATCCGAAATCCCCTCACCGTGATGAAGATGCTCTTCCACTCCATGGAGCTCGGCTTCGACCCCAACGATCCCCGCGCTCGCGATGCCGAAATCATGGAGAGCAAAATGAATCACCTCAATCGCATCGTCGAACAGGTCCTCGACTTCGCCCGCAGCACCGAACCCACGCCCGTTCCCATCGATCTCAATCGCCTGATCGATGACCTCGGACTGCTCGTTCGTCACAAACTCAAAAATCAACATATCGAGTTCTCCCGCCAACTTACCTCCCCCTTGCCAAACGTCATGGCCGACGCCGTCCAGCTCGAACAGGCCTTCCTCAATCTCACTCTCAATGCCGCCGAAGCCATGCCCAATGGCGGCATCCTCACCATCCGCACACGGGAAGAGACCACCGATAACCCCAACCCCGAAATACCCCCATCTCACTGGGTCGTCGTGGATTTCATCGATAATGGATCGGGGATGACCGAAGAACAGAGCCGACGCGCCTTCAGCTCCCTCTTGAATACCACCAAACCGCGGGGAACCGGGCTCGGGCTCGCCATCGTGAAACGTGTCGTGGAAACCCACCACGGCGAAGTTCAACTCTCCTCCTCACCTGGCAAAGGAACGACCATCAGCCTCAGACTGCCCCTGGCTTAACCTCCTCACCAACCTCGCCGTGAGACGGCAGGGTTAACCAACGCCCAGGCTATTTGTCGACGATCGTCATCGTGTACGGCGGCGACAGCTTGCTGTCGTTGCGCACCGCAGGAATCGCCTTATACTCATAATCAAATTTGAATCGATAATGCACTTCCTTCGCGTCCGCAGGCGCAGGAACAAAGGCTTCCCAACGATCCCTCACCACCGGCGTCCGTTCCATGGGATACGATTCGCTTCCGATCACCACAAACGGCTTGATCGAGTTGGTCCGAATGCTCTGCTGATGGCTGTCCCAGCCCACCTCAAATCGATAAACCCCAGCATCGCTCCGAGCCTGGCGACCCGGCGTCAGGTTCGTGATGGAATGGGTCTTGCAAGCGCTCAAAGTCATCGCGAGCGACGCAAACAAAGCCAATCGTGAACATTCTCTCAACATGACGCGAAAGCCTTGCACCGGCCGTTTTTGTTGTAAACTGAAATCAAGTCTTCTGCGGATTCCGCCACGCATGCCCCCCCGCCGCCAACAGATCGTCCGATGCGATCGGGCCCCAAAAGCCAGCCGGGTAAAACTCGCGCTCGGTCAGCGGCCGTCCCTCCCAACTGCGTCGTATCGAGTCCACGTTCCGCCAAGCCGTCTCCACTTCATCGCGCCGAATAAACAACGTCGCATCCCCCGCCATCGCTTCCAACAGCAGCCGCTCATAAGCCTCCGGAGTATAAGCTCCAAACTCCGCGTCATACCCGAAATGCATCCGCACCGGCCGCAACCGCATGGTCGACCCCGGAATCTTACCGTTGAACCGTAACGAAATGCCCTCGTTCGGCTGCAAACGAAGCGTGATCGCGTTCGCATCCAGCTTCTGCCCCACTTGCGCCGCAAACAGCACACTCGGGGTCGGCCTAAACTGCACCCGTACCTCACTCGCACTCAACGGTAAGTTCTTGCCCGTCCTCAAGTAGAACGGCACCCCAGACCATCGCCAATTGTCGATAAAGAGCTTCAGCGCGACGTAAGTCTCAACGTTCGAACGCGGATCAACTTTCGGCTCCCGACGATACCCCGGTCGCGGATTACCATCCACTTCCCCCGCCAGATACTGCCCACGCACCACGTGCTTCGCAAAGTCCGCCGGACGAAACGGCTGGATCGATTTCAAAAGCTTCACCTTCTCGTCACGAATCGACTCCGGCTCCAACGAGGCCGGCGGCTCCATCGCCACCAACGACAACACCTGCAATAGGTGGTTCTGAACCATGTCCCGCAACGCGCCAGCTTCCTCGTAATACCCGCCTCGCGCGCCCACCCCCAGGTTCTCACTGACCGTAATCTGCACGTGATCCACCGATTGCCGACTCCATAGTTGCTCGAAAATCGCGTTCGAAAACCGGAAGATTAAAATGTTCTGCACCGTCTCTTTCCCAAGGTAGTGGTCGATGCGCAGAATCTGACGCTCGTGCGCGTATCGCGTCAGATCGTCATTCAGCCGCACCGCCGATGCCAAATCCTGCCCAAACGGCTTCTCTACCACCACCCGCTGCCAAAATGGCCGCTGATCATCCTTCCGCAGCAGGTTCGCTCGCGAAAGGTTCTCCACAATGCTCGCGAATTGCGTCGGTGCCACCGCCAAATAAAACAGCAGGTTGCGCCTCAGTTGCTCATCCCCAAATCCTTCCAGCTGGCTCGCCAGCCGACTGTACGCTTCCGCATCTTCCAGATCCCCTTGGCAATAGTGGATGTGGTTCGCAAACGATTCCCATCGAGCCGAATCAATGGATTTCGTCCGCGAAAAGGCCTGCAGACCTTCCTTCAGCTCTGCTCGCCAACTCTCATCACTCTTCTCCCGCCGCGCAAAGCCCACCACTCGAAACGGGGTCGGCATCTGGTTCTCTGCGAACAAGTGGTACAACGCTGGAATCAGCTTTCGTATCGTCAAATCCCCGCTCGCCCCAAAGATGACAATCGTACAGGGATCCACCGGCTTGCGGCTCTCTTCAAGGGTCGAAGTAAAAAGGTCAGAAGGTGATTCATCAAAAACCATGGGGCCTACCATGGTCCAGACCCCGGCATTATTCAAATACTCCTTAAACCGGACCACCGCATAACTGCTTCAAAGTCCCAGGGACCACTCTCCTCCAGTTTCCAATCGAGCGTCGCCTCCAGTCACACCCTCAAGTCCTCCCCCCACTCAGCCACCCACGGCGCCGCTCCATTCCCATGAACAGCCTGGAATTCAGCCCCGTCAAACTGGCATGCTGCACCTGCACTGACTGACATTCTCATGCTATACCGCCGAGCGTTTGGATTTTTTCGAGCCGACCTCCCCAAGCTGATCTTGGCAGGCCTGCTGTTGCTCACCAATGCGGCGGCAGGCCTTCTGAAGCCCTGGCCTCTAGCCCTCGCCGTGGAGCTCCTCGGCGGTGGCATCGTCCGTCTACCCTGGAGCGACCACCTCCCAAGCGTCAGCCGGAACTCGCTCATCCTCAGCCTCGCCGGGCTCACCTTCGCGATCCACGCCCTGCAAGCTCTGCTCCAATCCGTCCAAAACGCTCTCGTCATCCAGGCCGGTTTAAAGGGACTCTCCGTCGCTCGCGAAGCGCTCTTCTCCAAGCTCCTCCATCGCTCGCTTCGCTCCCACCAAAACGCCGACCCCGGCGACGCCGTCTACCGCGCTTCATGGGATGTCTACGCCTTCCAAACCTTCCTCCACAAAGGAGTCTTCGGCTCCTCCGCCGCCCTCGTCGCTCTCGCCAGCATGGTGGTGGTCATGTCGCGCCTCGACCCAACTCTCACCGCCGTAACCTTGCTCTCCGTTCCCTTGCTCGTGCTCACCATGCGCTGGTTCGGCCCACGCATGACCCGCCTCAGCGGCCTCGCCCATAAGGCCGATACCGATGTCACCTCCACCGTTCAACAGCGAATGTCCGCCCTCCAACTGATCCAAGCCTGCGGCCAACAAACTCGCGAACTGCTCGAGTTCAGCACCCGCGTCCGCACCGCGCACCGCGCGCGCTGGGCTCAACACCGGTTCGAACTACTCTACCTCGCTCTCACCGCCCTGATCTTCGGTGCCGGCCTCGCCCTTATCCTCGGCACGGGCGCCGCTCAAGTCGACTCCGGCACGCTCTCCGTCGGTGGCCTGCTCGTCTTTCTCGCCTACGCCAATCAACTCTTCGAACCGCTCAACCAGCTTTCCTACGTCGGTGCCAGTCTCTCCGATGCCCGCGCCGGGATGTCGCGCGTGTTCGAAATGCTCGACGAAACCCCCGAGCTCGTCGATCGACCCAACGCAAAAATCGTCCCCCTCCACCCCCAACCCTTATCCGCACCGCGCTCAACCATTCTTCCATCTCCCCTACACCCAGGCCGCATCGACTTCGAACACGTCTCCTTCGCCTACGGCACCAACCACCCCGTCGTCCGTGATTTCTCCGAATCCATCGCCCCCGGCGAACATGTCGCCCTCATCGGCCCAAGCGGTGCCGGTAAAACCACGCTGCTCCTTTTGCTCAGTCGATTCTTCGACCCCTCCCAAGGCCAGATCCGCATCGACGGCACCGATCTCCGAGATCTACAAATCCAATCGTGGCGAGCCCAGCTCTCCATCGTGCCTCAAGAATCCACTCTATTTCGAGCTTCCGTCCGCGACAATATCGCCTACGGCCGCCCCGAAGCCACCGCCGAAGAGATTCGCCGTGCAGCCCAAAACGCTTTCGCTCACGATTTCATCGAACGCCTCCCGAACGGCTACGACACCGTGATCGGTGAAGGCAATGTCCGCCTCAGCGTCGGTGAAGCCCAGCGCATCAATCTCGCCCGCGCCTACGTGCGCAACACACCGATCCTCCTCCTCGACGAACCCACAAGCGCCCTCGACCGTGAGAGCGAAGATCTCGTCATTCAGAGTCTCAAAACCGCCTCCGCAGGCCGAACGTTGATCTTCGTCACCCACGGACAACGCATGCTCCCCCTCGCCGACCGCGTGATCACCCTCCGCTGATCACACGCCAGAAGACGCCCGACGCAACCGGTCCCGGATCCCGTCCCAACTCCCACCCGCTGGCACCGCTTCCACAATGATCGATCCCGCCCCCGCTTCATCGCATCGATGCCACTCCGCATACAAAGCCCGCGCAAACGCTTCCGGATCGCACGGAACCACCGCAACTTGCGCGGGATCCAATTCTAGCGGTATCCGATCGTGCGCAATAACATGGACCGGCTTGAGTCCCGGATCCAAATCCTCCATCCGACCCCTCAACTCCTTCTCGTCCGCCCAACTCCAAACCATCAGTCGCGCTTTCGGCGAATAGTGCCGCGTCAATAACCCCGGACTTCGAACCGGAGCCGCAGGGTCGTCGTCGCTGTGACCCAATCGCTTCGTCCTCATTTCAAGGCTCGTCGACCCTTCCCCTTCGCTCGCCTTGCCAACTACCCGCTCAATCGCATCCGCTGCAATCATCCCGGGCCGCAACACGCGTGGCACGGGCGAAACCAAGTCGACCACCGTCGACTCAATCCCTACTTGGCACGGACCTCCATCCACGATCAATCCCACTCGACCCTCCAAAGACCGCCGACAATGCTCCGCCGTGGTTGGCGAAATCTCATTCGAAAGGTTCGCGCTGGGTGCAGCGATGGGAAACCCACACCGCTCAATCACCGCACGCATGAATGGATGGCTCGGAAATCGCACCGCCACCGTGTCCCCTCCCGCTGTGATAATCTCAGGAATGATCTCCGACTTCACCAGCACCAGGGTCAAGGGCCCCGGCCAAAACTCCGCCGCTAATCGCGTCGCCGTCTCAGTCCACCCCGCCACACAGCGCCGAGCCATCTCCAAACTCGATACATGCACGATAATGGGATTGTGCGCCGGTCGACCCTTGATCCGATAGATCGAGGCCACCGCCGCAGGATCTAACGCGTTCGCTGCCAGCCCATACACCGTCTCCGTCGGCAACACGACCACCTCCCCACGCTCCAATGCGCAGGCCGCGAGCTCCACCGCGTCTTGAAATAATCCCGGCGCGTGGGTCGGAAGCACACTGAGCTTCACCGCATCGTGCATACGCTAGACCTCATCCGATGCCCCCTCCCCTCCCAGACGTCGAGGCTCCGCACGCACTTCACCCTAAAACACGGATGAAGCCCCAGGACCATGCGCCCGAAGTCAGCACCGCCCAAACTCATTCTACAATCCCTCCGAGCAGATGGCGCAACTCCGCATCCACCTGTGATCGGCTCTCCACAGTGTGGCTGGCCTCCTCGCGCAACATCTCCCGAAAACGTGTCCTCAATCGGTTGATCGTCGACTTCACCACCGCTTCCGAAAGCTTCAGCTCGCGTGCCAAGGCCGCAAAGGAAATCTCTGAGTGCGGACCCCAAAGCAATGGCTGAAGCCGATCGAAAACATCCGCTCTCCCCGTGCTCTCATGCTCCACCCGCAACCGAGCTAAAACGACGTCCAACAAGATCTCCGCCCATCGTCGTTCATAAGACCGGTCCGGCGTGAGCTTGTCCGGAGGCCCATCCAGGTAGCGGCTTTCCACCTCGTCCAAATTCGGCGGCACAATCGGCACAACTCCCTCTCGCTGCGGCCGACTGCCTTCCAACCATTCCGTCGCCAAAAATCGCTTCAACGAAACCAACAAAAGCACCCGAAACTTCCCGCGCCGAGGGTCCGTCACAAAATAACCAGGCTCCAAAAATCGCTCAAGAAACCATTGCACCAGATCCTGCGAACTCTCCGGTGAATGACCCTTCCGTCGCGCAAAGACATACAACGGAAACCAATACACCCGACACAAAGCTTCCAAACCCTGCAAAGCCGCCCCGTTCGATCCCGACCCCGCTGCCACCACCATACCCCAACGGGTCGGTGCTGCGGTTTCCTGCCGAGGTCGAGGAGATGTCGTATTCAAGTCCATAAAATGGGACGGCCACATTCCCTCCCAGAACCCACCGCCGCAACACAAATCCCATTCCAACCCGTCCCACACCCCCAATCCACTACCGACGCAACCGAAAATAACGTCGTCCTCCAGTCCCCGAGATCGCATACGGACTCTGAACCGTCCCCGCAACATCCAACCAAGGCCCAACCGGGTCCTCCGAACTCTGCAGCACATAACCCGTGCCTTCCCAAACCAACTTCAAACCGCCTCCGCTCAACTGGATGTCCATCGTTGGCCGGCGCACGATCGGTTCCACCAGATCCAACGCCAATCCAAACGTAATGTCCGCGCTGCGCGCATTGTAGTTGTGCACCTCCACCGCCAACACGTTATCTCCCGAAACCAAACCCGACAGCGCGCTCGACGGGATCTCAAATTGATCCAAACAGGTCGCGTCCCCGCTGCATGGAAAGCCGCTCGCTAACGTGTCATTCCGAATCGTTCCCTCCGGCATGCGCAAACGGTAGATCTCGCTCCCATTCAAGTAAACCACCGCCCCGTCATCCACATACCCCGACAGAATCATCGAAACCCCAGCCACACTCGCCGGCCCCTGAAAGTGGGTTCGAAAATAATAGGTGCGATACGGAAACCCCGAGTTGCTCGGATCCGAAGGCATGTTCGTGGCCCGTTGCAACACCTCCGGGTTCGGCCCCGTGGCCCGCACGTCCACCCAAAACAATCCCTCCCCAGGACCGCTCCAGCTCGTGTCATCATAGCCCGCCTGCGTCCATACCAGCCCGTTCGGGTTCTCTTTCGTGTAGCGCCACGGATGGGTCACCTCAAACACCCGGTTCGTCGTCGCGTGATGGATCGTCGTAAAAAAACGTATCGTCGACGCATACCGCACGCCACCCGTGGTCGACACCGCACGAAAATAGTAACCCGTGTTCGGTGCCAAACCCGTAAGCCGCATGGAATGTTCCTTCACTAACACGGGGTTAAGCTCCGTCGCTAAACCCACATCGGAACCCAAACCGTATTCAACCTGGCTCGTCGCCGCTTCCACACTCGTCCAACTGACGAGCGCCGTGGTCTCATCCGCCACCACCGACAAGTCGTTCACAAATCCCGGAAGCGGCTTCGCCCGTATTCCTAAGTGACTGCCCACTGTCCGCTCCTTGCCCGAGTCGGCAACCGCACTCGACTGATTCAACCGCACCGCCTGCCCCGTCGAATCCTGCATGACCAAAGTCGTCGACCCCCCACCATCCATGTTCACCCCGTCGTGCGCCCCCACCAGCAGCAACCACTCCGCCGCTTCATAATCCAAAGCCCCCTCACTATAGCCCGGCTGCCGACCATCGATCGTCATCAGGAAGAGGTAACGACGATCCTCAGACAATCCGAAAACCGTCCGTGGATTCGGATTGTGAATAAACCCGGCCGCCGTCTGATACCCCCGCGCCACATCCACTCCGCCAACCAGAATCGGATACGTCCCCGCCACCGCAGTATAAACGTCCGACACATCCACCGAAGGCCAGTTCTCGGACACAAAGCTGGCTCGGTTGTTGCGGTCCAACAGGATCACCGTTGAGTTCTCCGAGCTCTCTTGCCTCGACACCACACGTCCCTCCGATACCGCCAGCCCATACACGTCCATCGGAATCCCCGCCGGGAGGTAGTATTCGCGCGCGTCGAATAGGTTCGCGTTGATCGCAACCTGGACCTGGTTCGTCCGCAGAAAATCACTCACCGTCAACCCGCCCACCTCACGTGTCCCCTGCACCGAGTTGTCGATCGGCGGCGTGCTCAGCAGTTGGATGTCGGGGTCAGACAAATCCACCCGGATGGTGTGGATTACCAGTCGATGCGGCATCCCACCAACGCCCGGCAAGTTCGTGCTAACCGAGTGATCTACCCCCTTAAACATCGGCTCCCACGGCCCCACGACCGCCGTCCCCCAAGTCGACACCGATAACAACAACCCACCCAAGACGGCGCAAACGCCAAGCCGCAAACTCAACCATGGCGACGGTCCCACCACTTCTCGAAACCACCTCTGCCTTGATTCCGTCGAAGGCTTCATCGCGTCACTTCGTAAGCTCGCCACCGCTGTATTTATAGTCATAACCGAAAACTGGATCGCGGGTGTAAGCCGCGTTGTAACCGTCGTAATAAATCCGAGTCACCGCCGCATGGCCGTCCACAAAGGCTACCACGCTCTCCGCATCGTTATAAAACGGCGCATTCGCTTTTCCCGTCCGACTCCGATGCCATGACAGCGGCGCATGGGCCGCCCACTCCATCACCAATAACGTCCGCCCCGTTTGCCTCACCGAATCGAGCTTCCATCCCGCCACATTCGGCAACCCAGGCAACGTCACCCCGTTAAAGACGTAGCTCGTGTGATTGAATCGTGCGCTCTGCCAAAACGGCTTTGCATCCGTGTAGCCGCGATCTGCAGGACACGCAAAAACTGTCGCTGATCCTAGCCCAGCGTCGCCCCCCCGCCCCGCTCCGCCCGATGCTAAGTACCCCTGGATCTGATCTTTGTAGTACCACCAAAAATCCCCCCCCTGATTCGCCACAGGCCCGGGTAGGGTCGACTGATGATCCGCCGCATACGCCAGGATCGCCTTGGAAATCGTCCCGAGCTGCCCCAAACACAGCGCCTCGGCCCGACGCGATTGAACCCGAGTCACCCCAGCCAACCCCACCACGCCCAAGGCACCCACAACGGCGAGCGTCACAACCAAGTCCAACACCGCAATTCCACGCTGGCCTAGCCCGCTCTCGCGTAACGTTGCGCCCAGCCACCGCGTGGGGTCACCATGCAGGCAACCACTCACCAGTGGCCGACCTGCCACGTCTCGCATAGGAATCTGAACCACCTTTGTCCTCAGGTTCATTAGTAAACCGGCAGCTTCGCCAAATTCCCCGCTCCCACCGCCAGATACAATTGGTCAAACGACGCCGGAACCACTGTTTTGGTTCCGTCCTGACCTCCGCCAAACGACGCCGGATGGCTCACCACCCCCGCGTGCAAGTGTCCCGCCTCGAAGAACCGACGCAGATCCACCGTGCGCACCAAGTTACCCGAACAAAGCGCCACCATCTTCGGCTTGATCTTCCCCAATCGCTTCCACTGTTCCTCGTCCAAAAACGGCGGCCCCAGCAACGACACAATCACATCCCCCTCCTTCGCTTTGCGGATCTGATCAAAAAAATCACCCGATGGAACCTCCGCCGGCCGCAGCGGATCCACTTGCAACTTCAGCTCGCTCACCGCCGTCACCCCGCCACGATCCAACTCCTGCCTCAATGCACTTACTGTCGCGTCCAAAGCCGGTTGCGCAAACGTCTCGGTGTCCCGAGTCAAAATCAAAACCCTCCCACCCGACCCAACCAACGACAACGCCTGCTTCCCCAGAGTGCTACCCACCGACCGATGCAGCCCCCGATCCACCGCAGGTAATCCCCACGGAATCCATGGACCTGCTCCCACCAAAATCACGCCCAACGCCACGCTCCCAAGCACAGCCTTCCACCGATTGTGAACGTTCTGTCCCATGCCCATCATCCTGCGGGTCACCCACCCTCGCTCAAAACACCCCGTGCGGTTTCGAGAATACAATGTTCGAAACGCTTCCCGAGAGCCCCGTCCGGATCAAGGCTCGTAGCTCGTCGGTCTTCACCTGCCGCACGCTCGTGTCACCCATCACTAAATTCCCCTTGCGCACGTGCACGTTCTTGTCCCAGGCCGCGTCGATCGAACTGCCCAAAAATGTGCTCCAATGTGGCTCCACCCCGCCTCCACCCCCAATGACGTTGTGGTCCCCCAGCAGAATGCTCTCCGGCACGGTGTCCGTCCCCTGCGGCGAATAGAAGTAGCTCACGTCCGTCTCCCCCGTCAGGTTCGACCAGTTCGTTCCCGCAATCTTGCTCTTGTCCGCCGGGCACCACAGAATCCGCGGCGTTCCTAACTCGTTCTTGACGGCACGGAAATGGTCAACCCACTCCGCCGTGTCCATCGTCCCGCCGTTCGTCGTCGATAACGCCCACGGGTATTTGTCGTTGTTGTCATTCGCCCAGATGCGAAGGCCCAGCACGGTTTGCTTGAGGTTGTTCACGCAAGCGATGCGCTTCGCCTTGGCCTTGCTCGCCGCGAGCGCGGGTAATAACAACCCCGCAAGCACCGCGATGATCGCGATGACAACCAACAGCTCAATCAGTGTAAATGCCAGTGTGTTTCGTTTCATGTCACATTTTCCCCTACATGCAGGTTCGCTCGCGCCTAAGGTCATCGCATTTGTTAGCAGTCTTCACGCCAAACTTCTTGTCTCTCACCCACCGATCCACCCACCCCTAGGGTCTTCGCTTCACCCCACATCGCTCGCCTCCGTCGTCCCCACCCCTGCCGCTCTCGCGCCGCATTAACGCCAACGAACCCAAATCAAAACGCCCACGCCCACCGCGCCCACGGTATTCACAGATCAACTCCACGTCCGCCTCATCCGCACTGACCTCAAATCCCACCGCCATCCCACTCCATCGAGTCGTGCCCAGCCCTCGGATGGATTCACTCGACTGTTCCCCAACCCGCAGCCGCATCCCTTGATGCACCCCAAATGGCAAAGGCTCCCATCCCATCAAACGCCCTCGCCCCTCGAAACGATAGCTCCCTCGTGTTAATCGCACACGCTTGCGCCAGGACGCCGACGTCACCCCTTGTGCCAGAACCTCCAAGTACGGCACTCCAGTTTCGTCTTGGCCCCGTCCCATCCGCCCGCCCGGCGCTGCGTCCATCGACCGCCAATCCGCGTCCAAGGCCAACCGTTCCTGCCCCGCATCCATCCGCACCACCTTCTGCTCGCCCTCAGTCAGTTGACGCCGCACCGACTCGGCACGCCGATCCAACCGATTCCGCAGATCTGCCAACCCCTGTTCCAAAGACTTTCGTTCCGCCCCCGAAACAACTCCTAAGAGCAATCCCCCAGCTTCGTTCACCCGCCGCTTCAACACCGATCCATCAAAAAGCTCTCGAAACAACGCCCGAACACGTTCCTCATAGTGCCTGCGACCTTCTGGAGTTTGCATCAAGGCCGACGCCACCGACCCCACCATCTGCGGCCGCCAGCTCAATTCCGGATACGCCAGCAGTTGATCCATCCCCGTGGCCACGAAGGTCACCCTCCCATCGACCTCGGATCCCACCAACCGATAGTTGTTTCGCGCCATCGCGTAGCCATCCCAATGGCATAGGAGAATCTCCGTCGCCAGCAGCGACATCAATCGATCCACGTCACACACCGCCCGAACCCGATGCCACCGAGCCGAAGGGTCGGGCTCTCCCAGCGCCTCAGCAAGCGCTCGAAACGGACGTCGAGAATCGCCCCCGAAAGCTCGAGCCTTCAACGTTGGCTCACCACCAACGTCTCCGGTCCGACACCCTTTCAATTCAAATTCCCCATCCACATCCCCGCCTTCCATGGGTTCAAAAACCTGCCCCGAAAGTCCCCTCAAAACTCGGGCCGCAAATCGCGAGTCGAAACCTTCCTTCATCACATACAAACCCAGCATCCGCCCGTTCAGCCGCACCCGCGCATGAGCCACCCGCGGCACCACAAGCCCCGCTCGTTCCATCGCCTCTGCCCCGAGCATTTCGTTCAGATAACTCGGATCCTCCACGGAGTTGTTCAGGTGCAGTTTCCAACCCTCATCACCCGCCTTGGTAACCCGCCCCGAATCACTAAAACCACTACCCCCCTCGCCCCCCAGTTCCACCGTTAAACTCGGTTTCGCATGAATGCCCTGAAAACTCCCCCGCCCCTTCAGATGCACGCGCGCCCCTTTCAATTCGCGTCCCTCTACCCAGACCACCGCCTCCCGATCTCGCCGAGGTTCCACCTCCAACCCAAGCACCGCTTCCGATGGCATCCGAATCTCTATCCCGACCACTCCCTGTCGACCAAACAATACTCGATCCAAATCACGCCCTATCGACTCCCCCAGCAAAGCCCCAGCCCACCCAATCATTGTTAGGCCAATCACCCATCCCGCCCGTCCTATGCGCATGCCTCGTTGCATTGTCGCGCCACCTCTGGCTTATGGAACCACCCCCCCACGCGGCACAGCGTTCGTCGATGGTGCGGTTCGCACGACCAACAGAGAGTTGGCGATCAAACGCTCACGCCCATCACACGGTCGGTTCCGCACCTTGCCCAAATACCACAGCGTCGCCGAACCGCCCCCATCCAGATTCATCGCCTCACGACACCCCAGCTCCGCCATATACCCTCCCAGCTCGTTCAATGTCATGCCCACCGACAGATTCCCTTGTCGACCATCCACCTCCACCAAATAGAAGTATTCCTCGTTCCACCCAACCGCCGTTCGCGGATGTCGTTCGGTCATCGAACTGAATTCATACGAGTCGCCTGCCTTTCGAATCCGCTGAACCTTCCCAGCCACCACCAACACAGGCCCACCGCTGATCGCTGTCCGTGCTCCTTTCATGTCGGGGATTGTTGCGGTCGAAATCTCCAACTCCGCACCCGCCACCACAGTCGGCACCCGTTGGAGCAATCCCCCTCCAATCGACAACACGAGTTGATTGGGCTGCAACCGTGTGTCCCCCGTCTCACGTACCTCCCGAACTCGAGCTCGATAAGTCATGCCCACGGCCAACGGCAACCACGGCGAACCCGCTACACCCTCCAGGATCAACTCTCGCCCACCACTCGTGCGCGTTGAGCTTCCTGCCGATGGCGTGTAAAGCTGCATCGAACC
>Ga0172373_10002300_pt1 | contig 29569 bp, 26 predicted proteins | sample Lak10m_2_FD_114546 | JGI IMG/M metagenome (GOLD analysis project Ga0172373, IMG submission 114546) | Freshwater microbial communities from Kabuno Bay, South-Kivu, Congo - kab_092012_10m | ecosystem: Environmental > Aquatic > Freshwater > Lake | place: Democratic Republic of the Congo...
CCGAATTTCTTCGACAGGATGGTCGTAATTGCCGCTGTCAGCGTGGTCTTGCCATGGTCAACGTGGCCAATCGTGCCTACGTTTACGTGCGGCTTCGTCCGCTCAAATTTGCCTTTTGCCATGCTTTCTTTCCTCTACAAAAAATGATTACTTCTTGTTGATGATTGCGTCAGCCACGTTCTTCGGGGCCTCGGAGTAGTGCTTGAATTCCATACTGTAGGTTGCACGACCTTGTGACAGGGAGCGCACCGTGGTCGAGTACCCGAACATTTCGGACAGGGGAACTTCCGCACGGATCGCCTTGCCGCCACCAGCCATGTCATCCATGCCCTGGATCACGCCACGACGTGAAGACAAGTCACCCATCACGTCACCCATGTAGTCTTCCGGGGTTTCCACTTCCACCGCCATGATAGGCTCGAGCAGAATCGGATCGGCCTTGCGCATGCCATCCTTGAATGCCATGGAAGCCGCCATCTTGAAGGCGTTTTCGTTGGAGTCCACATCGTGGTAAGAACCGTCGAACAGGGTTACCTTGACATCGACCACCGGGAAGCCGGCCAGAACACCGTTCGGAATGGTTTCACGCAGACCCTTTTCAACCGCCGGGATGAATTCGCGCGGCACGGTACCACCCTTGATTGCGTCAACGAATTCAAAACCCTTGCCTTCGCCACTCGGTTCCATGATGAGCCATACGTGACCGTACTGACCCTTACCGCCTGACTGCTTGACGAACTTGCCTTCGATTTCAACCTTCTTCTTGATCGCCTCACGATATGCCACTTGCGGAGCACCAACGTTGGCTTCAACGTTGAATTCGCGACGCATACGGTCTACCAGAATTTCCAGGTGCAATTCACCCATCCCGGAAATAATGGTTTGATTGGTTTCTTCATCGGTACGCACGCGGAAAGAAGGATCTTCCTGCGCCAGGCGCCCCAGTGCAATACCCATTTTCTCCTGGTCGGCCTTGGTCTTCGGCTCGACAGCCACGTGAATCACCGGCTCCGGGAACACCATACGCTCAAGAATGATAGGCTTGTCGGTGGAGCACAGCGTCTCACCGGTAGTCACATCCTTCAACCCGATACAGGCAGCGATGTCACCCGCAAGAATCTCATCAACCTCCAGACGATCATTGGCGTGCATCTGCACGATACGGCCAATACGCTCCTTACGCTCCTTGACGGAGTTGTAAATGGTGTCACCCTTCTTCAGGACACCGGAGTACACACGCACAAAGGTCAGCTGACCAACAAACGGATCGGTCATCAGCTTGAATGCCAGCGCGGAAAAGTTTTCCTTATCATCCGCCTTGCGCGTTGTCGGCTCACCGACCTCAGTCTCGCCAGTCACATCAGGAATATCGACAGGCGACGGCAACAATTGGATGACCGCGTCCAGCATGCGCTGAACACCCTTGTTCTTGAATGCCGAGCCACACAGCATCGGCTGAATCTCAGTAGCAATGGTACGAGCACGCAGACCCTGAATAATCTCTTCTTCGGTCAACTCACCAGACTCGAGATACTTGTTCATGAGATCTTCGGAAGCCTCGGCAGCCGCTTCAACCATGTTGCTCCGCCATTTGTCGGCAAGCTCAACCAGATCCGCCGGAACTTCCTTGTACTCGAACTTCATGCCCTGGGACGCCTCGTCCCAGATGATCGCCTTCATCTTCAGCAGATCGACCACACCGGTAAAGGAGTCTTCTGCACCGATTGGAATTACGATAGGCACCGGATTAGCACGCAGGCGCGTCTTCATCTGATCGACAACCTTGAAGAAGTTGGCACCGGTACGGTCCATCTTATTCACAAAGGCCAGACGCGGCACCTTGTACTTGTTGGCCTGCCGCCACACGGTTTCAGACTGCGGCTGCACACCACCCACAGCACAGTAGACCATGCAGGCGCCATCCAGCACCCGCATGGAACGCTCGACTTCAATTGTGAAGTCAACGTGTCCCGGGGTATCGATGATGTTGAAGCGGTGCTCCGGAAAGGACAGATCCATACCCTTCCAGAAACAGGTGGTTGCAGCGGAGGTAATGGTAATGCCACGCTCCTGCTCCTGCTCCATCCAGTCCATCGTCGCAGCGCCATCATGCACTTCGCCGATTTTATGATTTACACCGGTATAAAAAAGAATACGCTCGGTCGTCGTCGTTTTGCCGGCGTCGATGTGTGCGCTAATACCGATGTTACGGTAGCGTTCAATAGGAGTTTTACGTGCCACAGCTGATTACCTTTGCTCTTGGTGTCTTGATTAGGATTCTAAAAATTAGAACCTGAAATGCGAGAAGGCCTTGTTGGCATCAGCCATACGGTGCACTTCTTCACGCTTCTTCATGGCGGCGCCACGACCCTCGGCAGCATCCATCAACTCGGCCGCCAGGCGCAGACCCATGGACTTTTCACCACGCTTGCGGGCGGCATCGCGCATCCAGCGCATCGCCAGCGCCGTACGGCGAGTCGGGCGCACTTCAACCGGCACCTGATAGTTGGCACCACCCACACGACGGCTCTTGACCTCCACCATCGGACGCAGGTTGCTGATTGCCTGGGTGAACACTTCCAGCGGATCCTTGCTGGACTTCTGGACGATCTGCTCGAAGGCACCATAAAGAATGCGCTCGGCGACGGACTTCTTGCCACCGGTCATCAGCACGTTAACAAACTTGGAAACTTCCTGACTGCCGAACTTAGGATCGGGCAGGACGTCACGCTTGGGAACTTCTCTGCGTCTTGGCATGGTATTACCTCAAACTCAATTCAATTAAAGAGCGAAAATCAAGCCGCCCGGATTAGGCCGCTTTGGGGCGCTTGGCGCCATACTTGGAACGAGACTGCTTGCGGTCCTTGACGCCAGCGGTATCCAGACTGCCGCGCACCATGTGGTAACGCACACCAGGCAAGTCCTTTACACGCCCACCGCGCAGCAGCACCACAGAGTGCTCCTGCAGGTTGTGGCCTTCACCACCGATGTAGCTGATCACCTCGAAACCGTTGGTCAGGCGCACTTTAGCAACCTTACGCAAAGCGGAGTTCGGCTTCTTAGGAGTTGTGGTGTATACACGGGTGCATACACCGCGCTTTTGCGGACAACTTTCCAGCGCAGGCACCTTGCTCTTGGTGACTATCTGCTGGCGGCCCTTGCGCACTAACTGGTTAATCGTCGGCATTGCTTTGATTCCTAAAAAAAACTTCCTTATAAATTTGGAGACAGCAAAACCCCTGCCATCTCTGGAAAAGCGGAGCATTTTATTGGCCGCGCCTTGCCATGTCAAGCTTATTTCACTCCCCGGCAAGCCATAGCGGCAATTCGAGCAAGGCTGCCTTGCCGCCACCCTCACTCGCTCACTTGGTCAGCGCCATGAAAAGCTGCGGCAGCCTCTCCGGCAACCGGGCAACGTTATCCACCACTGTATAGTTTTTACCGAAAATATCGCTAACGTACTCGTCGGCTCCGGGGTCAAGGTTGATGCAGTAGGGGTAGATGCCCATCTGATCCAGTTCCTGCACCGCCTTATGGGCGTCCTGGATCAACAGCCTGGCATCCTTGACATCGATATCGGCCGGTTCGCCGTCAGTAAGAACCAGCATCAGCTTCTTGTCGGCCTGCCGGTGTTGCAAGGTGTGTGCGGCATGGCGCATGGCAGCCCCCATTCGGGTGGAATAGCCCGCTTCCATCGCTGCCAACCGGCCCTTGACTGTGTCGTCCCATGGTTCACCGTAACCTTTGACGTGCAGATACCGCACTTCGTGCCGGGTATTGGAATGAAAGCCGGCTATCGCAAAACCATCCCCCAACTGCTCGACCGCCCAGGCCAGCAGCGAGACGGCCTCCTGGCTCAACTGCAGTATCGATTGCTCGGTACCTTCCACCTTGTCGTTAAGCGACTCCGACAAGTCGAGCAGCAGCATGACGGCAATATCCCGGCCGTCGTTCTTGTGGCTCATGTTGATGCGCTGATCGGGAGCGGAACCGCTCTTGTAGTCGATCAGCGACCGCAGTGCGACGTCCAGGTCCAGTTCGCTGCCCTCCTCCTGAAAACGGATACGCACTTTTTGCTGCGGCTTGAGCAGGTCCAATAACCGCTTCAGGCGCTTGGCGAGCGCGGCGTGCTTTTCCAGCAGCCGGTCGATGGCAGCCGCATTGCCTTGCGGATGCAGCGACTCGTACACGCTGACCCAATCGGGGCGGTAACTTTGGCTGCTGTAATCCCACTCGTGATAATGACGCGGCGGCAGGCCCCCAACCTCTTCGTCAGACTCGGCTTGGCGAGGTTCATCAAATTGTTCTTCGTCGTCGCTGTTTTCGTAATAGCGCCACATGTGACGGTTGTCGTCGCGGTAATCGACCTCGGTGTCGAGGAAGTGTACCTTGGGCAATTGATCGCTTTGACGGCGGGTTCTGGCCACAAACAGCGCAGCGAGATCGGCGATCTGCTGCGTGCCGGATGCACCCTGCGCCAGGGTTTCGTGGAAGCGGCGGACAAATTCCAGGATGTCCGGGTTACGGTAGCCATGCTGCTCGTCGAGAATCGCACGCGACAGCATCGCCAGCCGGTGGCGTATCGCGGAAACCTGCTCCGGGTCGCAGGCATCCTCGGCTGGCTTGGGATGCAGCGCCATGAACAAAGCCCGCAGCCCCGGATATTCGCGCATGGCCAGAGCCTCCACGCGGCTGTCCTCAAATATCTCCACTGCCATGCGCTGAAACGGACTGTAGTTATCGGCAAAGATCGGCGTCGTCCAGCGACGGTGTGCAGCGATGTGAGCCAACAATGCCCGATAACGGTCGATCCCCGTGACCCCGCGGGCGTCCTCATACACATCCGGCAGGCGGATGCCGAGCTTGTCGTAGTACGGCACAGGCTTGCGCAACTCGTCGAAACCGGTGGAATATGGCACCAGGTAATCGTTATCCTGCCACAGGCCACGCAAATACATATCCAGCTTGCGCTCGTTGTCGGCCAGCAAGGTACCGTGTCGTTCGCGTTGCAACATGGCGCGGCTGTCGGCCGATTGCAGACTGAAATAGTCCTGCTGACGATCAGGATGATCCTTGTAGTTGCGGATACCGTATTCCACCCAGTTCTTGAGACCGGCAATCGATACCTGACCGACCAGGTAGGGCACTTTGGCAAAGAAATCGGGGAGACCGGGGCTGGGGAAGGTGGCATGGTGACCGTGGATAGACCCCGTGGTGCGATTCATGAAATCGACAATGAGGTCGAGATAATCCTGCATCTGCTCCCGCGAATGCAGCCGCCGCGCAACGGCAGGCAAGGCTTGCAGAAAAGGCGTAATTGCCTTGCCATTGGGCGATTTGAACATCGCCCTGATGCAACTCATGATGGCTGGCAACGAAGATTCGCCAAGCGACCTGGCGATTTGCGGCCACTCTTCGAGAAAAATCAGGAGCGGTTCGGCCCCGCGACCCAGCCTGCCCAAAAAGCTCGCGCTCTCCAGATAGGCCGATACTCCTTCACTGGAAAGTTGCTTGAGTGCATCGGTCATGCATGCGTCGAAAACATCCATGACCTGCGGGAAGCGATTGTCCAGCTGCTTCCAGTAGTCGGGCAACTGCCCCTGGTAGGTCGGTGTTACGGCAGCCATGGCAGCTCAGGCAAAAATGGCATCCACAGCATGATCCAATGTGTCGCGAATATCCGCGTCATCGGTGATCGGCCGCACCAGCGCCATGCGGCAAGCATCGCGCGGGGCGATGCCGCCCTTGATCAGGGTCGCCGCGTATACCAGCAGGCGGGTGGAAATACCTTCGTCCAGCCCATGCCCCTTGAGGTTGCGTGCGGCATGGCCGATCTTCACCAGCTTGGCCGCCGTGTCGCCATCCATACCGGTCTCCCTGGCCAGAATGCTGGTTTCCAGCTCGGCCGACGGGTAATCGAAATCGAAAGCGGTAAAACGCTGCTTGGTGGATTGCTTCAAATCCTTCATCAGGCTCTGGTAGCCGGGATTGTAGGAAATCACCAACTGAAAATCGGGATGTGCCGAAACCAGTTCGCCCTTTTTATCCAGCGGCAAGGTGCGCCGGTGATCGGTCAGCGGGTGGATCACCACCGTCGTATCCTGCCGCGCCTCGACCACTTCGTCCAGATAGCAGATCGCACCGTACCTTGCCGCCAGCGTCAGCGGGCCGTCCAGCCAGCGCGTGCCGTTGGCATCCAGTAGATAACGCCCCACCAGGTCGGACGCCGTCATGTCCTCGTTACACGCCACGGTGATCAGCGGCTTGCCCAGTTTCCACGCCATGTGCTCGACAAAGCGTGACTTACCGCAGCCAGTCGGGCCTTTTAGCATCACCGGCAGGCGCGCGGCATACGCAGCTTCATATAGCGCGACTTCGTTGCTGGTCGGCTGGTAGAACGGTTCGGTTTTGATCAGATATTGCTGGATGTCGAAATGGTTGCTCATGATTTTTACCCATAAAATCCGACTAAATTACTATGACATAGCCAGAAAAAAAGCCCCGGCGGGAGATTAGGACGCCGGGGCATTTTTCATTGCTGCTTACACTAAAACTTTTAAATTTTCCCGATATTGCGCGAAGCCAAGGCGGAAGGGCGAAGACAGTACACTTAGTACGGCAAGCCCTGACAACGCCGGATTCGCGCGATAGCGGGAAAATTAGCGGTGTACGCCCAGCTTTTCGCGCCAACCCGGATACAACTTGTCCGCATCTTTCGGGAAAGATTCGAACGCACGGGCGAATTCCTTGTGCTCCTTGGCGAATTCGATCGGGTCGGCACCGGCTTTCCAGCACTCGTAGGACTGCCGCAGCGAGATCGCGCCAGCAGCCGGGCTATCGATGTGGCCGTAAGAGCCGCCACCAGCGGTGTTAATGACGTTGCCGTGACCAAGGTTCTCGAAGAAGCCTGGCAGACGCAGCGCGTTCATGCCACCGGAGATGATCGGCGTGGTCGGCTTCATGCCGTACCACTTCTGGTAGTAGACCGGACCCTGGCATTCGTCGCGTTCGATCATGTAGGCGATGATCTTGTCGTCGTTCTCGCCTTCCATCTTGCCGTAGCCCATGGTGCCGACGTGGATACCGGAAGCGCCTTGCAGACGGGACATCTTGGCTAACACAAAGGCGGTGTAACCGCGCTTGGCAGAAGGCGAAGTCACGGCCCCGTGACCGGCACGGTGATAGTGCAGGTACTGATTTGGATACTGGCGACGCGCAGTTGTCACCATGCCGGGACCGCCAACATAGCCATCAACCAGGAATGCTACCTTGTCGGCATCCGGGCCGAACTGTTCCAGGATGTAGTCGGCACGAGCACACATTTCATAGTGGTCGTCGGCAGTAATGTTGGCCGAGAACAGCTTGGCCTCGCCGGTTTCGTCCTGTGCACGCTTCATCGCATCGACCACCAGCGGGATGACTTTCTTCAATGGGCAGAAAGTCTGATTGCCCTGCGGTTCGTCGTTCTTGATGAAATCGCCGCCCAGCCAGAACTGATAGGCTGCACGCGCAAACGGCTCGGGACGCAGGCCCAGCTTGGGCTTGATGATGGTACCGGCGATATAGCCACCGTCCTTGATCGGACGACCGAGGATGCGCCACATGTCGCTGATGTCCTTGGCCGGGCCGTCGAATAGCTGGATGGCTCGCTCGGGCACGTAGAAATCGATCATCTTGGCATGCTCGATGTCGCCCATGCCCTGATTGTTGCCGATAGCCAGCGTCAGAAACGATACCAGCATCATGCGGCCGTCGGTGATGTTGCGGTCGAACAGTTCCAGCGGATAGGCGATACGCATATCCTCGGTAGCTTCGTCGATGTAATACACCAGCGCATCGACGCCCTTGGTGAAATCGTCGGTGGTCGAAACTTCGACATTGGTACCGGTGGAGGATTCTGCTGCAAAGTGCGCAGCCGCTTCGAGATAGCCATGGCCTGACTTTGGCTTCATCTTGTAAGCCACCAGAATGTGCTTACCGCCCTTGATCAGCTCATCTTCTTTCAAGCTGAGATCGGAATAACGTGCTGATTGATCCATTGCTATCTCCTCATACTGTTTTAAATTATTCCACCGCCGGGTGGCATGATGATTTTTCTACTTCACTGTTGCCAAGCACTATACCGGCACAAACCCATAAGTAACAGTCAGTTTTTCTGATCGTCATGATAATATTATGCTTATGCTTCATCTTACCCTGCGCCAGTTAAGAGTGTTCGATGCGGCCGCCCGCCATCTCTCGTATTCGCGCGCCGCCGAAGCGCTTCATCTTACCCAGCCCGCCGTCTCCATGCAAATCAAGCAACTGGAAGAAAATGGAGGAGTGCCGCTGTTTGAACAACTGGGCAAAAAAATCTATCTGACCGAGGCCGGCCGAGAGTTTCAAAATTATTGCAGCAACATCCTGCAACAACTGGCAGATGCCGAAGCCATGTTCGCCGACTTCAAGGGCATGAGCGGCAAGCTGTCAATCTGCGTTGCCAGCACGGCCAGTTATTTCACCCCGCAATTGTTGGCAGAATTCTGTCGCCGCCATCCCAAGGCGCAAGTCAGCCTCACCGTGACCAACCGCGAACTGCTACTGCAGCACCTCGCCCACAACGAGATGGACATGGCCATCATGGGGCGCCCACCGGCAGAGTTGGATCTCGACGCCACGCCTTTCATGGAGAACCGGCTCGCCATCATCGCCCCGGTCAACCATCCGCTGGCAACCGCGAACAAGATTCCCTTGGCGCGGCTCTCCGAAGAAACCTTCCTGGTGCGCGAGCATGGCTCCGGCACCCGCATCGCCATGGAACGCTTTTTCTCCGACCAGGGCATCAAGCTCACTACGGGCACCGAAATGAGCACCAACGAAGCGATCAAACAGGCGGTGCAGGCCGGCATGGGGCTGGGGATTCTCTCCCTGCATACCGTCCAGCTTGAGTTGGAAATGCAGCGGCTCGTCGTGCTCGATGTACAGTCTTTTCCGATTCAGCGCCGCTGGTATGTGGTGCATCGTCAAGGCAAGCGCCTGGGCAATGTGGCGCTTGCGTTCAAGGAGTTCCTGCTCAATGAAGGCGCAGGGCTCGCCGGAGAAATACGCTAGCCCCACCTCAGTAAAATAAGAATTTACTAATATACGAATCTCGTGTAGCTTAGCGAACACCTGACATGGCAAGGGGAGCAAGATGGCACACATCGTTGTTTTGGGCGCAGGCATTGGCGGCATGCCGATGGCTTATGAATTACGCGAGCAAGCACGCCCGGAAGACCGCATCACGGTCGTGTCCGACGTGCCCTATTTTCATTTCGTGCCGTCCAATCCCTGGGTCGCGGTGAACTGGCGCAAGCGCGAGGACATTTCCTTCCCCATCGCCCCTTACTTTGCACGCAAGAATATCGAGTTTCTATCCATCGGCGCAAAACGTCTGCACCCGGAAGAAAACCGGGTCGAACTGACCGATGGTAGCAGCCTGGCCTACGACTACCTGGTCATCGCCACCGGCCCCCGCCTCGCTTTCGAAGAAGTGGAAGGCCTGGGGCCGGAAGGCCATACGCAATCCATTTGTCACGTGGAGCATGCGGTCAACGCCGCCAAGGCGTGGGATAGCTTTGTCAAGGATCCGGGGCCCATCGTTGTCGGTGCGGTACAGGGTGCCTCCTGCTACGGGCCGGCTTATGAATTCGCCTTCATCATGGACACCGATCTCAAGCGCCGCAAAATCCGCGATCGCGTGCCGATGACTTACGTGACAGCGGAACCTTATATCGGCCATCTGGGTTTGAGCGGCGTGGGCGATTCCAAAGGCCTGCTGGAATCGGCCATGCGCGAGCGCGACATCAAGTGGATTTGCAATGCCAAGGTGAGCAAGGTAGAAGCCGGCAAGATGTTCGTCACCGAACACAACGACGACGGCACGCCCAAAAAGGAGCACGAACTGCCGTTCAAGTACTCCATGATGCTACCAGCGTTCAAAGGCATCGACGCCGTCATCGGCATCGAGGGGCTGACCAACCCGCGCGGCTTTATTCTGATCGATGCCTACCAGCGCAACCCGAAATACCAGAACATTTTTGCCGTCGGCGTGTGTGTCGCCATCCCTCCGGTTGAAGTCACCCCGGTTCCCACCGGTGCCCCGAAAACAGGCTACATGATCGAATCGATGGTCACCGCCACAGCACTCAATGTCCGCGCCGTACTGGACGGCAAGGAACCAACCACCAAGCCCAGCCTCAACGCGCTGTGCCTGGCCGACTTCGGCGACAAAGGCGCAGCGTTTGTCGCACTACCGCAAATCCCGCCACGCAATGTCACCTGGTACAAGATGGGCCGCTGGGTACATTGGGCCAAAATCGCCTTCGAGAAATATTTCATCCGCAAGATGAAAAAAGGCAGCACAGAACCGGTCTATGAAAAGTATGTGCTGAAACTGATGGGCGTCAACAAACTCAAGGATTAAGTATCTGCGGGCTAGCCCAGCACGCGACAAAGCTCGCGAACCAGTTGCGGGCCTCGGTAAACGAGGCCGCTGTAGACCTGTACCAGACTGGCGCCCGCCCTGATTTTCTCCTCGGCATCGAGCCCGTCCAGAATGCCGCCGACACCAATGATCGGGAGGTCGTTTCCCAGCGCCAGCGCCAACTGCTTGATCACCGCCGTCGACTTGAGCCGCACCGGTGCGCCGCTCAAACCGCCGGCTTCGTCGGCATTCGGCAACCCTTCCACCCTTTCGCGCGACAGGGTGGTATTGGTAGCGATCACCGCATCCATTTTATGCTTGAGCAGCAAATCGGCGATTTCGATAATTTGTGCAGTTTCAAGATCGGGGGCAATCTTGAGTGCGATGGGCACATACCGGCCCTGGCTATCGGCCAGTTGCGCCTGCGTTAGCTTGAGAGCCGACAGCAGGCCTTCCAGCGCCTCCTTGTCCTGCAACTGCCGCAGATTCTTGGTATTGGGCGAAGAGATATTGACCGTCACATAGCTGGCATGGGCATAGACCTTGCGCAGGCAGATCAGGTAATCCTCCGTCGCCTGCTCGATCGGCGTATCGAAGTTCTTGCCGATGTTGATGCCGAGTATGCCCTCGTAATGCGCGCGCTGCACGTTGGCGACAAGCGCATCTACGCCGTCATTGTTGAAGCCGAAGCGGTTGATGATGCCCTGCGCTTGCGGAATTCTGAACAGGCGCGGCTTGGGATTGCCGGGCTGCGGGCGCGGCGTGACGGTACCGACCTCAATGAAGCCAAAACCCAGATCCGCCAGCGCATCGATATGCGCGCCGTTCTTGTCCAGTCCGGCCGCCAGGCCTACCGGATTGGGGAAATCCAGGCCCATCACCCGGCGCGAGCGGCAGGTGGGCACGCCGCGCACCAGATGTGTCAGGCGCAAACGATGTGCAATATCCAGAACGTTTAGCGTCAGTTGATGCGTACGCTCCGCATCCATGCGGAACAGCAGAGGTTGGATGAGCTTGTACATGGCAGGATTTTAACCGATATAATCCAGCAACCTATCACATCTGCATGCTTGCCATGGCCGACCAGGATACTTCGCTGCCCAGAATCGCCGCATTGCCCACCCGGGCATATCGTTTTGAAGATCTGCGACTGCAAGTCGATCATCGCCTGCAGATCGAGCCGCCCGACCTGCGCATGGGCGATCATTTCTACACCAAGTTACTGGGATTTTTCAAAGGCGGCAGCCTGATCGTCAAGCTGCCCACAGCCTGGAACGGCAAGGCGCCGCTCAACGAAGGCGATACCGTTACCGTGCGCGGCTTTTCCGGCCGCATTGCCTATGCATTCAGCGCCGACATCCTGAAAATCCGCTACGCGCCATATCCCTATTGCCACCTGTCGTTTCCCACCGCAATCCAGGGCGCGGAGATTCGCAAGGCTGTGCGGGTCAAGGTCAATATCCCCGCGCGCATGATCAATCCGCGCCTGAGCGCCGACAACGCCATCGACGCCACGATCTCCGACCTCAGCGCGATGGGGGTGCAGGTCGATTCCACCGCCATCCCTGGCGTGGCTGGCGACAGCATCAGCCTCGCTTTTCGCTACTGGCTGCAACCCAACGATTACGAAGTCAACTTCACCGCCACCGGCGTCATCCAGAGCGCACAGCCCAACGACGATGCCACCGGCTGGCAATGCGGCATCCATTTCCAGAACATGCGCGCGACCGAAGCCATTCTGCTGCAGCATCTGATCTACGAATACCTGGTCGAAAAGCGCGCCAGTATCGTCTGACGCGAATCGCCGCTGCACCGGCACAAGCTTTACAAAACCTTTTTCAGCGCCTCCAGCCTGGCCTGAAAAACCGCATCCCTTATCGCATCCGGCGTATCGTACCGGGCGGCAATCGCGCCGGCATCGACAGCCTGCGCAGCCTTTAACGCTTGCCTCAACTTATCCGCTTGCGGATAAGGCAGCTGCTCCAGGCCTGTGCGGCCATGCACATCGCATTCGCAGGCCAGCAAGAAATCCTCGAACCGCCGTGGCTGGCGTAGCGCATCGGTATCCTGCAGCAACCGCATGATGGTATCCGGCCGCATTTCCCCGGCGCGATGCGCTTTACCATGAAAGCGCGTGGCGATCACGGCCAGGTCGCGGCAATCGTTGGGCACCTTGATCCGGCGGCAAAGCTCCCTGACCAGTTCGACACCGCACTCTTCATGACCGTGATGACGCGGCAACAACTCGGATCGAGTGTTGCCCTTGCCCAGGTCATGCATGAGCGCGGCAAAGCGCACGGGCAACCCATGCCCATGTCTGGCGGCATCATCGATGACCAGCATCACATGGAGGCCGGTATCGATTTCGGGGTGGTATTGCGGCGGCTGCGGCACGCCAAACAGCACGTCGATTTCCGGCAGGATGCGCGCCAGCGCCCCGCACTCCCGCAATGCCAGAAACATGCGCGAGGGCGTCGCTTCCATCAAGCCCTTGGCCAACTCCTGCCAAACCCGCTCCGGCACCAGCGCATCGACTTCGCCGTTGTCGACCATCGCGCGCATCAGCGCCAGCGTTTCCGACGCGACCGCAAACTGCGGAAAACGCGCGCAGAACCGGGCCACGCGCAGTATCCGTACCGGGTCTTCGACGAACGCAACGCTGACGTGGCGCAGCACCCCGGCTTCGAGGTCGGCCACCCCGCCGTAGGGGTCGATCAAATCTCCTGCCTGGCTGCGCGCGATGGCGTTGATGGTAAGGTCGCGCCGCGCCAGATCCTGTTCCAGCGTGACATCGGGTGCCGCATAGACCTGGAAACCCTTGTAGCCCCGGGCAGTCTTGCGCTCGGTGCGGGCTAGCGCATATTCCTCATGGGTGTCGGGATGCAGGAATACCGGAAAATCCTTGCCCACCGGCCGGTAGCCCTGCGCCACCATTTGTTCGGGTGTAGCGCCGACCACGACATAATCGTGGTCCTGCACCGGCAGGCCAAGCAGCGCATCGCGCACTGCCCCGCCGACACAATAAATTTCCATCAGCGGCCCGCCAGCGTCCGGAATCGCAGATAACCGCCGCGCGGTGTATCGCCACTCAGATAGTCCGGAGCGACCGCTTCCAGCGGGGTTGGATCGATATTGAATATTGCTGGAAATGGACAGTCGCAGACACTATCCACCTGCATCGAACGCAGGTTGTCGCGCGTCATCAGTTTGACCGGCAGCCATTCCATCAGCCACGCCTGCAGCCATGAAAGGGCCGGATTAAGACCGATGATGCGCGGGCTGGCCCCGGCACATCCGGCGGCATACGCCACCAGTTCACGCAGCGTATAAACCCTGGGACCGCACAGATTGTACGATTGGCCCTGCGTTTCCGGCCGTTGCAGGCTGCCGGCCACAGCCGCCGCCAGATCCTCCACCCATACCGGCTGGAACCGCGCCCCCGGGTTCGCCAGCATCAGTATCGGCATCAGGTTTGCCAGTCGGGCAAACATTGCCAGAAAACTGTCGCCGGCGCCGAACACAACGGATGGCCGGAAGATTGTCCAGTCCAGGCCCGAAGCCTTGATCGCCGCCTCGCCCGCGCCCTTGGACCGCAAATAAGCGCTGGGGTCCGTCATGTCGGCATTCAATGCAGACACATGCAACAGCCGCGCAATGCCCAGCTGCCGGCAGGATGCAGCAATGCGGGCGGGCAGTTCGGCATGAACGCGGTCGAAGCCGGCACGGCGGCTCTCGTGCAGGATGCCGACCAGGTGAATGACCGCGTCTGCGCCAGCCAAGGCACCATTCAATGCATCATCGTCCATGGGATCGCACTCCACCACCTCGACATTGGGCAGCAAAATGAGATGCCGGGCCGAATCGCGCCGCCGGGCCAGCACCCTGACCCGATAGCCCGCAGCATCGAGCCGGTGAACGATATGGCTGCCGATAAAACCGGTGCCACCGGTCAGCACGACGTTTTGCACTCTCATGGATTCTCCTCGGATAAGTTGGTAGTCGCACCATCGGCACCTGCCACACTACCGATGCGCTGCTTGAAGGTCTGCAGTTTCAAGCCCAGGCGATGCGCGTAAAAATGCGCGTTGGCCATCACCTTCTGCACGTAGTCCCGGGTTTCGCTGAACGGGATGGTTTCGGCATATACCGCCCCCTCCATCGGCTTGTTATCGGCCCAGCGCTTGGGACGGCCCGGCCCGGCATTGTAGGCCGCAGTCGCCATCAGCGGCTGGCCGTTCATCTCATCCAGCACATGGCGCAAATAATAGGTGCCGAGCTGAATATTGGTTTCCACACGCTGGATCAGTCCCGGATGGTAGTCATCCATGCCCATGCGTTTTGCAATCCATCGGGCGGTAGCCGGCATCACCTGCATTAAACCGGATGCGCCCACGCCGGAGCGTGCAAGATTAACGAAGCGACTTTCCTGCCGGATCAGGCCATATACCCAGGCTTCGTCCAGCTGATTATCGCGCACATAGGCTTCCATCGTGTCGCGGTAGGGCGTGGGGTAACGCAACGCAAAATCGTGGGTGAGCGCAGTTTTGTCGGCCGTGTTGATGGCGACGTCGTACCATTCCTGCCGGAACGCCAGCTCGGCGGCAGCGATGAGCTGGCGGTCATCGAAACCGCGCGTTGCCAACAGCCATTCGCTCTTGGCCTCCCAACGCATATCGAGCAGATAAAGCTCAAGCGCCCGTTGAACTCCCGGCAGCATTTTCACTGCAGCCACATCGCCATCGCTGGCGCGATAGGAAACCGGTGGCGCCCGCACAACTTCGCCCACCTCTTCTCCTGCCAGCAAGCCGTAGAAACTGCGCTCCCGGGTCAACGGCACCAGCAGGGCGTTGGCCGCAGCGATATTGTTTTTTTCCTTCAATGCGCGGGCTTTCCAGTAGCGCCAGGCAGCGTCGTCCTGCTGCAATTGCAGCATGGTGGCGACAACCGCCAGAAGCGCATCCCAGTCACCCGCCCGCAACGCGGCCCGCGCCTGCCATGCCAGTTGCTCGGCATCCAGTGCCACCCCATCGGCTTTCCTGAACACGTCCAGCGCCTGCGGATCGTGCCGCTTTGCCGCATGCAGTGCGATGCGGCCCCAGGCATAGCTTTGCTCGTCACGGCTGAAACTGTCGCGCAATCTGGACCACAGGTCGGCACCCAGTGTCGGCTGACTGCGCACCACGCGCTCGATCGCATACAGCGCCAGCTCCCGCCCCAGACGGCTGTCCAGCCCGATCAGGCGCTTTTCCAGCATGCGTTGCGGGTTTTCGTACACCTTATCGAACTGTTTTAGGCGGTTGACATCGATGACTTCGCTCAGATACTGCGTAACCGCACGAGCCACTGTCACCCGGTTAGCCTGGAATGCCAGTCGCATGCGCGCCCACACGTCCTCTTCGGTCAGCACCGCGCTGTTTTTCATCAGCTCAAACAAGGTATCGCAGGCCGTCGGCTGATCTGCACCGGTCAACCATAACGGCATGGCATCAGCCAGAGCATTCGGCTGTCCCTGCACATGGCGGCCTTGCGCGGCATAACAGGCCACAGACACGTCTTCTTTTTCAGGCTGCGCATAGAACTCGAAAAACGAGCCCCACTGCTGGCGCTTGCCCAGCACCTTGAGCCATTCATTGCGCAAGCGCCCGGCAAAGGGATAATCTGCGTAGCGCGACAAGAACTCCTGCACTTCGGCGGCGTCGGCCTTGTCCAGCCTCAGCAGCAGGCGCCAGTAATCCAGATAGGGGGCCAGCACATACTTGTCGGCCCGCAATTGCATGGCGTAACTGGCCAGCGCCTTGTCGTCGCGAACTTTATAGGCGGCACGCGCGGCAGTAAAAACCTCCTGCTCGCCGGCACAGGCAAACTGAGAAATGGCAAAGCTGAGCGAAACTGCCAGAATCGGCATCGTGCAACGAACTGAAAGGCCTTGAAACATGCGCACAAGGATACACTGGTAAGGAGTGCAATCCAATCTCCCGGCGCCGGGGAACTCATTTGACCGACCAATGTCCACTTGTTTATGCGCTTTCTCTAATATTAAAACTGGAGCCACCAACCATGAAACCTTCCACCTTCCTCATGACAAGCCTCGGCGTGAGTCTGGCCTGCTTCTCGTTCAGCAGCACCGCACTGGCCGAAGCCTCCGATCAACTCTGGCCGGTGCTCAAGGAATCGTTTTTCAAAGGCAAAACCATCGAAGCCGTCGACTTCATCAAACTGGAAGGCCCGCCAAAACGTGCCGAAAGCGGTGCCCAGGTGCCGCTGACGCTGACGGTAGACAAGCCGCTTAACGCAGCAGACGCCGTCAAGAAAGTCTACCTGTTCGTCGACGCCAACCCGATACCGCTCGCGGCCACTTATCACTTCACCCCGCTCAACGGCAAAGCACAGATTTCGACTCGCGTCCGATTGGAGATGGATTCCTACATCCATGCCGTGGGCGAAACAGAGGATGGAAGACTAGTCATGTCGGCCATTACCATACGTGCGTCCGGCGGCTGCGGCGGCCCGGTTGACGGTGACGAGGCGGCCATCCGCGCAGCGTCTGGCAAGATCAAGATGAGCGTGGAGCAGCCGGTCAGGTTCGGCGAGCCCAACCCCGCCACCGTGCTGATCAAGCACCCGATGTTCACCGGCCTGCAAAGGGATCTGGTTTCAGGCGGATACCGCCCGGCGTTTTACATGAAAAAACTGGATGTGATCTACAACGGCAAGCCGGTCATGAATGTCGATTTCGGCGTCGGTACCGCCGAAGACCCTTATTTGCGCTTTTTCTACCAGCCGGATGGGGCAGGCACCATGGAAGTCAAAGCAACAGACAACGAAGGCAAGGAATTCACGCACAACATCGAAGTCAAAGGTTAAAGCCGCGAAACAGGACGGGGTGCTTTTTTGCGCCCCGTCCTGTTTTAAATCCGGCAGTCTTAATGCAACGACATCCGCGACATTACCTCATCCTTGTCGATGACCTTGTGCTTGATGGCTGCAGCAATGTGCACCACGATCAGGGTAATGAAAACAGCCCCCAGGATTTCGTGAATTTCCTTGAATGCTTCGCGCATATCCGTGTTATCCAACCCGCCCACCAGCGGCAGGCCGAACCACTTTATGCCGTACTTGCTGTTAACCGCCATGATGACGCCTGCCACCGGCACAGCTACCATCAATACATACAGACTTTTGTGCGCCAGATCGGCAACCCGCACTTCCCAAGCCTTCATGGTCGCCGGGAATGCCGGTGCAGGGTGACTGAAACGCACATACACGCGCACCAGAATCAGCAAAAACAGCGTGACGCCGATCGATTTGTGCAAGTTGAAATAAAAAGTCCTTGGGGTAATCGCCTCGGCAAACTGCATGGTATAGAACCCCAGATCGAACAGATCCAGCGTCGCCGTCTTGGGCATATCCTTGGGCAATTCCGCCATATACCAGCCAATGGCAAACATGATCAGGATCAACAACCCGGTCAGCCCGTGCAAAATGATGGCAGGCTTGCTGTATTTTTGTGAGGTAGCGCTCATTGAATTATTCCTGGTTATACAAATGTCATGAGTGGATTCAGACCTGTGGCTGATTCCAAAAGTTCAGGAAAACCACCTAGTATCCGCGTGGTCCAAACAAGGTTGCCATGATACCCTTAAACAAAACTTCACGAATGAGAGCAGGTTCCATGTTCCGTTTCCTTTTTACAATGCTTTTGATGTGGGCTGCACTTCTCGCCCATGCTGAACCGCTGCCGATAGAGGAGGTTGCTCCCGGCGTATTCGTACACCATGGCATCCACGAAGAACTGGACGCGGGCTATCACGGCGATATTTGCAATATCGGCTTTATCGTCGGTGACAAGGGCGTGGCGGTCGTCGATAGCGGCGGCTCGCTGAAAATCGGTCAGCAACTCCGGGAGGCTATCCGCAAGGTCACCCCCCTGCCGATACTGTATGTCATCAACACCCATGTGCACCCTGACCATATTTTCGGCAATGCCGCATTCAAAACCGACAATCCCGCCTATGTCGGCCATGCCAAGCTGGGCGAGGCCATGGAGCGCCGCCGCGAAACCTATATGCGCAACAATGCCTTCTGGATGGGCGAGGCATTCGCCGGCAGTGAAATCGTCAAACCAACCCAATCTGTCGAAAAATCGCTGGAACTCGATCTAGGCGGACGCGTCCTGTCGCTTACCGCCTGGCCGCCGGCACACACCAGCGCCGACCTGTCCGTGCTCGATGGCAAAACCGCCACCCTGTGGACGGGCGACCTGCTGTTCATCGACCGCACGCCGTCCATGGACGGCGATACCTTAGGCTGGTTGAAACTCATCCCGCAACTCCAGCAGATTCCGGCCAAACGGGCGATTCCCGGTCACGGCCCGGTCACCGAACAATGGCAAACTGCTTTTGACCGCGAGCAGCACTACTTTGAGCGCCTGCTGGCCGATATCCGCAGCAACATCAAGTCTGGCATCCCGATGGAAAAAGCTATGGCCAGTGCCGGCACAAGCGAGAAGAATCACTGGCTGCTGTTTGATACGGTCAACCGCCGCAACATCAACCTGCTGTATCCAATGCTGGAATGGGAATAAGCCTTTTTTCTGCTGCTATAATCCGCTTTTTTCCAAACCCTCCTGACACAGCATGGCATCGCGCCCGAATCCTGCCCGGTATCGAGATACCGATCTCATGCTCATGGCAGCCATGCTGCTATCCTTGACGCTGCATGTTGCGGCGGTCGGGCTATTACCGGACATTTCGCAGGAGCCGGACAAGCCCGCAGATCAATTGACAGTCGAGTTGCAGCCGCCTCCGCCCAAGCCTTTGCCTCCCCCTGAGCAGCCTAAGCCGGAGCCGGAGAAACCCAAGCCGCCTCCGAAAAAATTACCGCCACCCCCAAAGCCGTTACCGCTGGTTCAAGCCAAGGCGGAAACCCCACCTCCACCGGTACGTACTGCGGAGCCTCCACCGCCAGTCATTGCCGCCGCACCCAATCCAAGCGAGCCGCCGCCCGCCGTGACTGTGCCCGCCCCGCCACCGGAGCCGCCACCCAAACCTGCCGTTGCGCCGCCCGATCTCGATGCCGAGCGCAGCAACTACGGCAGCCTGCTGTCCCGCGAATTTGCCAAGCACAAACAATATCCGCGCGTGGCACAAATGCGGGGATGGCAGGGCACAACGCGTATCGAACTGCAAATCGATGCTTCCGGCAGCGTGATTGCCAGCATTATCGCCGAATCCAGCGGGTTTGAAATTCTCGACAAACAAGCGCTGGAAATGGTGCGCAAGGCATCGCCCCTGCCGCTGCCGCCAGCAGCCCTGCGCGGGCGCGATTTCACCATCGTCGTACCGGTCGCATTCAAGCTCGAATAATTGCCCATGCCAAAACCGCGCCCGCTTAGAACCCTGCTGCTGGTGCACGAACTGATTTTCCTGCTGCTGGTCGTGCTGGCCGGATCAGCGGGCGGCTACGGCATCCACCAGTGGCGCGCTGCCTCGACCGAATCGGTGCGCATCGGCCAATTGACTATCGAAATCCAGCAAACGCGTGGCGACCTCTACCGCCAGATGAAGGAGTTGTTTGACGCTCGCTTTCTGTCCGACCCCCAGGCTCCAGGCGAATACGAGGCATATACGAGACAGATCGAGACGCGCTTTCTCGGACTCGACGCCCTGGCCGCCGGCAAGGACGAAGCCATCGCCATCGCCAATATGCGCAAGGCCTATCACGCATTTCTCAGCGAAACGCGCAGCCTGCTCCATACCGCAGACAATGCGGACAGCCAGTCACTGGAAAAAGATTTTAATTCGAACCTCGAACTCAACCTGTTTCACCACTACGAAACGGTCACGGACGAGGCCGAAAGGTTGTTTACGCGCAAGCAGCAGGAAATCCAGGCAAAACTGCACCAGGCCAACCGGACCGCCATGATACTGCTCGCCATTCCGTTGGCCCTCGCTATCGCCCTGCTGTTGTTTTCGCGCACCTTCCTGCAGCGCGCCATCGCCCGTCCATTGCACGAAGTGCTGCGTGCCGCGGGCGAGATCAGCCAGGGACGACTCGAGCACAAAGTGCCGGAAACCGGCGCGGCCGAACTGGCACAACTGGCCGCCACCATCAACCGCATGGCAGATGACCTCACCCATAGCCGCGAGGCCGTGGTACGCAGCGAGAAGCAGGCGGCACAGGGCGCGCTGGTGCCGGTGCTGGCGCATAACATCCGTAACCCGCTGGCCAGCATCCGCGCCACCGCACAAGTGGCTGACGACCCGGTTCTGGATACGGAAACCCGCCAGTCGCTCAAGGACATCATCAGCACGGTAGACCGGCTGGAAAACTGGACCGGCAGCCTGCTGGCCTATCTGCACCCGCAGAAGCCTCAGATGACATCCACCACGCTGGGCGCCATGGTCAATGCGGCATGCGCCCTGCTCAAACCCAGGCTGGACGAAAAACAGGTCAAGGTAAACGTCACCGGCTGCGACGGACTTGCCGTGATGGTGGACATCCACCTGATGGAACAAACGATTTACAACCTGCTGCTGAATGCGCTCGATGCCTCGCCTGCCGGCAGCAAGATCGACATCGGCGCCACTTGCGCTGATGAAACGGTGGCACTGACCATTGCCGACAACGGCCCTGGCATGCCGTTTGTGCCGGAATTCAATACCCTGACGCCAGGCCCCTCGACCAAAAGGTTCGGCACAGGACTGGGTATCCCGTTCGCCTTCAAGGTATGCGACGCACACGGCGGGCAACTGCATTTCGGCGACCGCAAAGGCGGCGGCACCCTGGTGACGCTAAGCTGGCCGCTCACTGCAATGAACGCTTACTCCAGCGGCCAGCAGCCGACTATTTCGTAACGCGCCCCACGCTGATCCAGCACCGATTGCACCAGCACAAACTCCTTCACTATCCAGACCAGAGGGTTCATCGACCGCAGCCGCGGCATGTTCGCCATATCCCGCAGCAAGGTCACATGAGGCTTGTAGGCTTTACGGTCAAAACTGACGCCGGCCTCTGCCACCCGTTCGCGCAACAGTGCAACCAATGCCGGCAAAGCCTCGGGCACGCCGATGGGCGCCACATAGCCAATCGCATTATGCCGCCACCCCGCAAAACGACCGAACTCCAGAGTAAATGCCGACATATGCACTGCGGATCCCGCCTGTTGCACCGCGGACAAGCAATCAGCCGGAATATCGCCCAGAAACAGCAGCGTCAGATGCAAAGTTTCCGCCCGCATGACGCGCCCGCTGCACGCAGCCTGCTGCTGTCGCGCCAACTCGTGCAGGGCGGCACGCACACCCTCGTCGGGCCAAATCGCAAAAAACATCCGCACCGTGTCGATTTTGGCCGATTCGCTCTTGCCTTGCTCGCGGTTTTTCACAACAATGGCACCATTCGTCTTAACATTGGTACGTCATGCTAAACCAGCCTGTTCCGGATTTCGAGCTCCCCGCTACCGGAGGCACCTCTTTCCAGCTTTCCCGGCAGCGCGGCAACAACGTAGTCATTTATTTTTATCCCAAGGATTCAACCCCCGGCTGTACCACCGAGGGCCAGGACTTTCGCGATCTGTACGCCGATTTCCTGCAGGCAAAGACCGCGATTCTCGGTGTGTCGCGCGACAGTCTGAAATCGCATGACAATTTCAAATGCAAACAGCAATTTCCGTTCGACTTGCTGAGTGACGCGGAGGAGATCGCCTGCTCGCTATTCGGGGTCATCAAGATGAAAAACATGTATGGCAAGCAGGTACGCGGCATAGAGCGTAGTACCTTTGTCATCGACGCGGCGGGCGTGTTGCGCCGCGAATGGCGCGGGGTCAAGGTTGCAGGCCACGCACGCGAAGTGCTGGATTTCGTCAAAACTTTATAAAAGGGTCGTTCCCATGGCAAAGAAGCGCGGCGACGCCGCCAAACTGTTCGTTCTCGATACCAATGTGCTCATGCACGATCCCTCCAGCCTGTTCAGATTTGAGGAACACGACGTCTACCTGCCGATGGTGACGCTGGAAGAACTCGACAACAACAAAAAGGGCATGACCGAAGTTGCCCGCAATGCGCGCCAGGCCAGCCGGTTTATCGAAGAAATCATCGGCGCCTCCCTGGAGGGCCTGGAAGATGGCTGCCCGCTCGCCAAGAATGGCAATAGCTTCAGCGGCGGAAGACTGTTTCTGCAAACGCAGGCCGTCACCGCAGAACTGCCGATGCTTGCCGGCAGCAAGGCCGACAATCAGATCCTCGGCGTGGTTGCGCACCAGCAGAAGAAATTTCCCGAGCGCCAGGTCATCCTCGTCAGCAAGGATATCAATATCCGCATCAAGGCCCGCGCCATGGGCATCGCGGCACAGGATTACTTCAACGACAAGGTGCTCGAAGATACCGAACTGCTTTACACCGGCACCCGCGAACTGCCCAGCGACTTCTGGGACAAGCACAGCAAGAACATGGAATCCTGGCAGGAAGCCGGCCGTGCCTTTTACCGTATCAGCGGGCCGGTTTGTCCCTCGTTGCTGGTCAATGAATTCATCTATTACGACTACGACAACCCGTTCCACGCCATCGTGCGCAAGCAGGAAGGCAAGACCGCGGAGCTGGAAGTGCTCAAGGACTACACCCAGCAGAAACACAGCGTATGGGGCATCACCGCGAGGAACCGGGAGCAGAATTTCGCCCTCAACCTGCTCATGGATCCGGATATCGATTTCATTACCCTGCTGGGTCAGGCCGGCACCGGCAAAACACTGCTGACGCTGGCCTCGGCACTCACCCAGACCCTGGACAAGAAAATCTACAGCGAAATCATCATGACCCGCGTGACGGTGCCTGTCGGCGAGGATATCGGCTTCCTGCCGGGGACAGAAGAAGAAAAAATGACGCCGTGGATGGGGGCGCTGGAAGACAACCTGGACGTCCTCAACAAGACCGACGACGATGCCGGCGACTGGGGTCGCGCAGCCACACAGGATCTGATCCGTACCCGCATCAAGGTCAAGTCGATGAACTTCATGCGCGGCCGCACTTTCCTGCATAAATTTCTCATCATCGACGAGGCGCAGAACCTCACGCCCAAGCAGATGAAGACGCTGATCACCCGTGCCGGCCCCGGCACCAAGGTGGTTTGTCTCGGCAACATCGCCCAGATCGACACGCCTTATTTGACGGAGGGCAGTTCGGGCCTGACCTACGTCGTCGATCGCTTCAAGGGCTGGCCGCACAGTGGGCACATTACCCTGATGCGCGGCGAACGCTCGCGTCTGGCGGATTTTGCAGCGGAGACGCTTTAAACACTTACAATGCCAGGCTCCCGCACTGCATTTGAGCACCCATGAACCCGGGCTTCTACATCATTCTGGCCGCACAGTTCTTGTCCGCCCTGGCGGACAATGCGCTGCTGTTTGCCGCCATTGCACTGCTCAAGGAACTTTCCGCACCCGCCTGGCATACGCCGCTGTTACAGGAGTTTTTCATCATCTCCTATATCGTGCTGGCGCCATTCGTTGGCTCGTTTGCCGACGCCATCCCCAAAGGCAAGGTCATGTTCATTTCCAATGCCATCAAGTTTGGCGGCTGCCTCGCCATGTGGCTGGGGATGCCACCGCTCTATGCATACGGGATTGTCGGCATCGGCGCCGCGGCTTATTCGCCGGCCAAGTACGGCATCCTCACCGAGTTTCTGCCGCACCATCAGCTGGTCAAGGCCAACGGCTGGATGGAAGGCACAACAGTGACAGCGATCATACTCGGCGCCGTTGTCGGCGGCATGCTCGCCACCATCAACCCGCACCTGGCACTTGCCGTCATCACCGGATTGTATCTGGCAGCCGCTGCTTTCAATCTTCGCATCCCGCGCGTACCGATAGACCACCGCATGCCCAAGCGTAATCCGCTTTATGCGCTGCACGATTTCAGGCATTCATTTATTGCGCTCTGGCGTGATCCGCAAGGGCAGATTTCACTTGCAGTGACCACATTATTCTGGGGGGCCGGCGCCACCATGCGGCTCGTCGTTATCGCATGGGCTGCCACCGCTCTCAACTTCGGGCTGGATCGCGCCACCCAGTTAACCGCAGTTGTCGCGCTGGGAATTGCCATCGGTTCCGTATTCGCGGCACGCTATGTCAAGCTGCAGGATTCCGCAAAAGTACTCCCGGCAGGCATCGCCATGGGCGTACTGGTCGCCATGATGGCGCTGGTGCATGACTGGCGCATCGCCTGTGTTCTGCTGTTCCTGATCGGCGTGGTTTCAGGTTATTTTGTAGTCCCTCTCAACGCCCTGCTGCAGCATCGCGGACACATTCTCATCGGCGCCGGACATTCCATCGCCGTGCAGAATTTCAATGAAAACATCGGAATATTGCTGATGATCGGCGCTTATACCTTGATGGTGAAGTACAGCCTGCCGATCACCTGGATCGTGCTGATTTTCGGTGCCTTCGTCAGCCTGGTCATGACCACGATTTATCGCAGCCACAGGCGGCAGATCTACGCCGGAAACTACCCCGTCTAGTGGAGCTTGACGTGCGGCTCGGTCCGCCGCGTGATCATGCGCGCAATGGCGTCGAGGAATACCTTGCTGAAGCCGTGCAGTGCGTACAGATGCATCTTGTACAGCGACCGGTACATAATGCCCGCAATCGTCCCCTGGATGAACAGCGTACCTCCCGTCATGCCCCCCATCAGGTTGCCCACGGTCGTGTATTTCCCGAGATTCACCAGAGAACCAAAATCACGATATCTGTAATCCGGCAGCGGCTTGCCTTTAAGGCGGCAATTGATGCTCTTGATCAACAGACAGGCCTGCTGGTGCGCGGATTGCGCACGTGGCGGCACCAGCGCCTTTTCGCCGGCTTCCGGCATCGGGCAGGCGGCGCAGTCGCCAAACGCGAAAATGTTTTCATCCCGCGTCGTCTGCAAAGTGCTTCTGACGACAAGCTGATTGGCCCAGTTGGTTTCCAATCCACCAATATCCTTGAGAAAATCCGGCGCCTTGATGCCGGCTGCCCACACCACGAGTCCGGCGGGAATCAGCTTGCCACTCTTCGTATAAACGCCTTTCTCATCCACCTTGGTCACGCATTCCCCAAGCTGCAGCGTGACTTTGAGCTCGGACAACTGCCGCTGCACTTCAAGTGAAAGCGTTTCCGGCAGCGCCTGCAGCAACCGTGGCGCAGCCTCGATGATCGTCAGCTTGACGTCATGATCCGGGTCGATATTGTCCAATCCGTAAGCAGCCAATTCCCGCGTCGTGTTGTGCAGTTCGGCTGCCAGCTCTACCCCGGTGGCGCCGCCGCCGATAATGACCACGTTCAACTGGCCTGCCGTCAATCCCAACGGTTGCACATGCGCACGCACGCAGGCATTGATGAGGCGGCGGTGAAACATCGCCGCCTCGGCCTGGGTGTCCAGCGCAATGCAATGTTCTGCCACACCCGGCACACCGAAATCGTTGGACACGCTGCCGACGGCAATCACCAGCGTGTCGTAGCGCATTACGCGCCGCGGGATCAGCAACTCGCCGTCGTCGTCATACACGTTGGCAAGGTAAATTTCGCGCATATTCCGGTTCAGACCTTCCATCGCGCCAAGCCGGAACTTGAAATGGTGCCAGCGCGCCTGCGCCATGTATTCCAGCTCATGTTGGTCCAGGTCCATGCTTCCGGCGGCCACTTCATGCAGCAGCGGTTTCCACAGATGGGTGGGCGATTTATCGACCAGCGTCACGATCGCCCTGCCACGCTTGCCTAAAGTGTCGCCAAGACGGGTAGCCAGTTCAAGACCACCAGCACCACCTCCGACGATGACAATATGATGAGAGGATGCTGCCTGATTTTCTGTTGCCATGAATTGGGGCTACCCTAGTTGACTACTCGTTACCGGTAAACTTGCTGTGCGTGCGCACCCACGCCTCGATCTTGAGCACTTCGTCCGGCGTGAGACCGTTACTGGGGTCGGTTGGATCCATCAGCCCCTTGCCCTTGGCCCCCATGCCGCCGTTGGTCCCATTCCAGATCGTTTCAAACATACCCTTGTTGGTTGCATCCTTGGCATACTTGAAATCCGGACCGTGCAGGCTGGGGCCTGTCTGGCCCTGCGCATCGCCACCGTGACACTGGGTACAGGAATACATCTGGAACAGCTTCTTGCCCTTGTCTATGGCCTCCTGCTTGCCAATATAAGGATTCTTGCCGGTTGCGGCGAACTCCTTGGCTTCCGCAGTATCGAACAGCTTGGCATCGATCTTGAGCGGGCTGCCGTCCTGCGTTGTGACGAACGCGACCATCTCGCCACCGGCCTCGGCCGTCTTCTCTTCGCCAGCCTTACCGCCGTTCTCCCCACCCTTGCCGCAAGCAACCAGGGCCATTGCAAAGAACGCGACCACCCATCTGGAATGCATCATTTTCATCTGGACTCCCCCAATATATTAATTGTTAACTACGGACAAATTTTAACCGAAAGCACCGTCCCTACAAAGCAAAACGGCCGCCAATCCTTCGACTGGCGGCCGTCAGAGCCATTTAAAGCTGAACGATCAATCCTTCAGCCAAGGCTTGTCACCGCCGCCAGTGTAGGAAGCGCGCAACCAGCCCATAATCTTCAGGATGTCATCTGTCGGCAACAGTTCAGGATTGCCGGATACGTCCTTATGCCAGGCAGGCATCCCGGCGGGGGTTCCCCCAGCGATGGATTCAAACATCCCCTTGTCGGTGATGTGCTTGGTGTACTGCCAACGATCATCGATGATGCTGGGGCCAGTCTGACCACCGGCGTTGCCGCCATGGCACTGGGTGCACGAATAATAACCGAACTTCTTCTTGCCGGCTTTGGCTGCTTCAGCATCGGCGGTAAACTTCTTGGTGTACGGGTTCTTGCAGGTCTTGTAGAACTCCTTGGCTTCCGCAGTGTCGTCGTCGTGCACCTTGATTGACAGCGGATTGTTGTCTATGGTGGAAACAAACTTACACTCAACTTCTTCGGCCTGGGCAGAACCGATAAACGCAAGCCCACCGACCATGGCCATGATGGACATCGCTAGTTTGGCTTTGTGACTGATACGCATGACATCTCCTCTTGGATATTTAATTTGATACAGAAGGCTTGCAGCCCTGTTCATAACAACGCAACACCAACGGTGTGGGTTGACGCACAAACCCACACCAAAGGCGCTAGCTTACTCCGACTTCGGCAAGACGTCACCCGCTGGCTTGTCTTTTGCCGGTTTACTGCCTTTCTTTTCATCGACGACCGGCATATGCGGAATGCCGTAATCGTCCAGGATTTGTTCTATCTGGACCTTATTACGCTCCAGTACATCATTGATAATCGCAATCCGCTCCTTATCTTTCTTGCGCACGCCGACCGAGATATTCCACTGCTCCTTGCCGTGCGGATTCTCCTGCTCGTATTCAGGCGCAGGCACGACAACCAACTGATCCGGGTATTTATGTTTCGCATAATAACCAGCTATCGGCCCCCACAGGATTGCGATATCGATGTCGCCCTTGACCAAATCGTCTACGATGAAACTGGGCGGCAAATTGAGATCGCGCATGATTCGGTAGGGGCGTGCATTCTCCATCAGCCCCTTGTCGTTTATCGGACGGCTTGGTGGAGTCTGGCCAACTACACCGATCTTGCCTTTGCGCAAATCAGGACTGTCCCAGTCCTGGATGTTGTAGCCGCTGCTCTTTTTGTAAACGAACACATAGCCTGAGCGGTAATAGGGCTTGGAAGTCAGCATCATGTCTACGCCAGATGCGGTCCCCATTACGACATCGCAGCGGCGGGCATTGAGCGTGTTGCGCACAAAGCCGATGCGGTCATACCAGAACTGATACTTAACCTTTTTGCCAAGGTCCTTGGCGATCAGTTCAGCAATCTTGTTCTCAAAACCTTCCATCTTGCTGTTGGAGTAAGGCAGATTGTCGAAATCCGCACATACTCGGAATTCCGAGGGATCCTCCAGATTAGTCGGCAAGCCGCCACGTCCAACTTCCGAATCTACCTGCAATTCATTGCCTTCTTCTGCATAGGCTTGCATGCCAAACAGAGAAAAAGCCAGCACAACGATCATTCTCGTCGTTTGTTTAAGCATCGCTCATCACCTCATCGTCAATTAAGTGGATTTACTTCTTCCTCTACCCCTACAACAAAACACCCCGCCGAAGCGGGGTGTTTATCTGACACACTAACTGACGGTTAGTTCTGTAATAAATTACAGAGCGAACACAGTCAGAGCACCGCCGCCAGGAGCAGCGTTGTACTTGGTCAGCTCAGCGTAACCGCCTGCTGCGCCAAGTGCGTCGGTCGGGTTGGTCATACCCAGGTTCATCGCCACGCCAGCCCAGCCGCCGATACCGGACAGCACGCCAACGTGTTGCTTACCCTTGTGACCGTAGGTGAAGGCATTGCCGATCACGCCGGAACCCACTTGGAACTTCCACAGTTCCTTACCGCTCTTGGCATCAACAGCCTTGAACCAACGGTCCAGAGTGCCGTAGAACACCAGGTCGGAAGCGGTTGCCAGAGCACCACCCCAAGCGGAGAACTTCTCCTTGTTGTACCAAGCTGCCTTGTTGGTCAGCGGATCGTAAGCAGCGAAGCCGCCCATGACACCGTCAGGACCAGGGAACATGGTCAGGGTAGCGCCAACCCATGGTTGACCGGCAATATACTTGGATTCAACCGGTTCGTAGGTCATACAAACGTGGTTGAGCGGGGAGTAAACCAGACCGGTCCTCGGGGAGTAGGCAGCAGGCTGCTGGTCCTTGGTACCCAGAGCGGCAGGGCAAATACCCTTGGCGTTGTAGTCCTGGTGAGTGGAGGCAGACGCCAGTTTGTCAGGGATACCGGTAGCCATATCGACCTTGGTTGCCCAGTTGACGAACGGGTGAACCTTTTCAGCAGCAACCAGCGTACCGGTGTTGCGTTCGAAGGTGTAAGCGAAACCGTTACGGTCATGGTGCCAAGCCAGTTCCTTGCCACCCTTGTCGATCAGGATCACTTCGTTGATGCCGTCATAGTCCCACTCGTCGTGCGGGGTCATTTGATAGCCCCACTTTGCAACACCGGTGTCGAGGTCGCGAGCGAAAATGGTCATGGACCACTTGTTGTCGCCAGGACGAAC
>Ga0172373_10002304_pt1 | contig 29528 bp, 22 predicted proteins | sample Lak10m_2_FD_114546 | JGI IMG/M metagenome (GOLD analysis project Ga0172373, IMG submission 114546) | Freshwater microbial communities from Kabuno Bay, South-Kivu, Congo - kab_092012_10m | ecosystem: Environmental > Aquatic > Freshwater > Lake | place: Democratic Republic of the Congo...
GGTGTGTTTGTGAAGTCGTCAAATGCCTGAACGATTTCCCGGAAAAAACCTGAAAAGTGTCAGTGGAAAAGGCGGCTGCTGGCGATAGTTGTGTGGACAACTATTGTTTTGCTGTCTATTATCGGGGCGTGGTATTCCTGTCTGCATGTCAGTGTTTGTTCGGGGTTAAGCGGGAGACGGGCGATGTTGGATGCTGCAGTTTCAGCGAATTGTGGTGGTTCGGAAGCCAGCGAGTGTGAAGCAGACGTGGTGGTGATTGGTGGTGGTCCGGCGGGTGCTACTGTGGCGACATTGCTGGCCCAGCAGGGTCGCAGCGTGCAGTTGTTTGAGCGTGAGAAGTTTCCGCGGTTTCACGTGGGTGAGTCGTTGATTCCGGAGACTTACTGGACGCTGAAGCGTCTGAACATGCTGGACAAGATGAAGCGGAGTTGTTTTGTCAAGAAGCGCAGTGTTCAGTTTGTGAGTGCCAACGGCAAGGCTTCGGCGCCATTTTACTTCGAGGACAACAATCCTCATGAGTGTTCGCAGACGTGGCAGGTGGTTCGCAGCGAGTTTGATCTGTTGATGCTGAACAATGCTCGTGAGCACGGGGTTGAGGCTCATGAGGGTGCTCGTGTTCTGGATGTGTTGTTTGACGGTGATCGTGCTTCCGGTGTGCGAGTGCGTCTTGAGGGCGGTGAGACTCGAACGGTGCGTGCTCGCGTGGTTGTCGATGCCAGCGGTCAAAGTGGCATGCTGATGAATCGACTGAAGCTGCGAACCTGGGATCCGGTGTTGAACAAGGGTGCGATCTGGACCTACTGGGAGGGGGCTCATCAGGATACTGATCGAGACGAGGGTGCAACGGTAATTCTGCAGACGGCCGATCGTCAGGGCTGGTTCTGGTATATTCCGTTGCACGGCAATCGGGTCAGTGTGGGTATTGTGGCTCCGTTTGACAATCTGTTTAAGGGGCGTGGCAATCACGAGCAGGTGTATCAGGAGGAGGTGGAGAAGTGTCCGGGCGCTGCTGAGCGTCTGCGGGGTGCGACTCGTGCCACCGGCTACTTTGCGACTCGCGATTTTTCCTATCGCTGCACCAGGGTTTCGGGTCCGGGCTGGGTCCTTGTGGGCGATGCGTTTGGATTTTTGGACCCCTTGTATTCGTCGGGGCTTTTACTGGCATTGAAGTCGGGTGAGATGGCGGCCGATTCGATCAGTGAAGCGTTTCAGCATCAGGATTTTTCTGAGGCTCGACTGGGCAGCTGGGGCCCGGAGCTGAACCGGGGGATTGATCGGATTCGGCGGCTGGTCTGCGAGTTTTATGACGGGTTCAATTTTGGAAACTTCGTTCGGAATTATCCGATGATGAAGGGGCGGATCACGGATTTGCTGATTGGTGATTTGTTTACGGAGAAGGTGGACGAGGTATGGGCTCCCATGGAGTCTTTGTACGAGCAGGGCAAGAGTGCTCCTGTGGCCTGGAATTCAGGTACGCCTGAAGAGGTTGCAGTGAACAAGCTGAACGAGCTGTATTTGCCTGAGGGTGCGAGGCTCTGACAGCGGGAAAGACGGCTGCGGACATCAGGGGTTGCTGGCTGCTGGCGTGATTTGGTTGAGACGCAGTTTTTTCAGGGCGGTGCTGATCCATGTGCGTCCGATGTCTCCGCTCTGTTCGGGGTGCGGGCTGATGCACAGCACGTCACCTGCGCCAAATTTCGCGGCGACGATTGCTGGAGAGTCCACCATGATGCCTGCGGGGGTCTGGTTTTTAGCCACTTCGGCTGTGAAGGTTGCCAGAACCTGATAGTCGGGGATGGCGGATTGTTCGTGAGGCTGGATGATGGGGCCATTGTTGTAGATGATGGCTGCAGTGCGCGGTCCTTCTGCGAAGATGCGGGCTCCTGTGTCCGTGAGAGTCAGCGGCAGTTCTGCTCGGCCTCGCATCCATTTACTGGACTTTGTTTTTGCATCGAGGATTCCCAGTCCCCATGAGAAACCGCTGCAGGCGAGGTATGATCCGGCGCAGATCCCGACGTAGTCGCCTCCGCGGCTGACAAAATTCCTGACGGCTTCGCGTCCGGCGTTTCCAAGTGACGTGGCCTGACGGCTGCCGGAGCCACCGCTGCAGCAGAGCAGATCGAACTGAGTGAGGCATCCGCTGCGAATATCGGCGCCGCAGACTCGCTCGACCGTCACACCTGGCTCAGCGGCCCAGATTTCCAGCAGCGCTGGAATACCGCGTCCTCCGACTCCGGCGTCATCCAGCAGTGCGATGTTGAATTGTCCGTCATTTTCTGCAGTGACCAGCAGATCGGCGACGGAGGCTGATTTGACGACTGCGAGTTGTTGCAGGAGTTCCGCAGTGATTCTGCGGTGCTGGCGGTTGCGAACAGCGAGTGACTGGTCTTTGCGGACCGTGCGTATCAGCAGTGTCGCCATCGTTTTTTCAGGGTTATCAGTTTTCGGCAATGTTGCGATCAGGCTGCTTTTGACGGGAGTTTCGGAAACTTGAAAGTGGCGTTCAGTGTTTGCGATTTCTGTATTGGCAACTGAACAGAGGTGGCTGGCGGCGATTTGCAGACTGGCTTGATTGTCGGCAGTGATGGAGCCTGTTTGGAGTACAGCGCTGGTGTCTGAGGCCCCGGCAGTTTCGTGAAGTTCCACAAGCCAGTCCGGTTTCACGCTGATCAGCAGCTGTGTGAGTTTTGCTGAGGCTGCAGCGGGATCACTGTTGTTCGGTGTTTCCGGTATTTCGACGCAGATCAGTTTGCCCTGAGAGGGTTTCCACGAGCGTATCTGATTGATGGCTGCGGCAGCAGCGCTGTCCTTCCGGTTGACGGCGACGATCAGGACTGCAGGCCCAGGCTGGCCTGAATCGGAGACGGTAACTGTCGGATCATGGATCAGCAGCGTGAGGAGAATTGAGAGGCTGGACAGTATCATGCGGGGTTACCGTTGCAGCGGCGTCAATACTTTGCTGCCTTCTCTGGGGTTGTCTGGGACTGCAGTTCTGTTGTCTGGCTGGCGGGTATCACGGGGACTTTGCGGCGGCTGGTTTCAGCGAGGTGTTCGATCAGGATCCGACGGATTTCGCGGACAGTTTCCGGACTGCGAACAATCTGGCTGTGTCCAGCCTGAATGACTCGTTCGCTGTCCACATTGTCGAGGTGTGCACTTTTCCATGTGACGACGCCGTCGGTCCAGTTTTCTGGATTTCTGCCGCGGTTGATGGCGACGATGTTGTGGTGGTGGACAGTCTGTGGCACGGGGTTACCGCGTACAAGCCGGAGGATGGCGGATTTTGGTGAGAGTGAGTCGATGCTGGTGCGGGGCAGTTCGAGTTGTTCCTGTGACTGGGCGGTGGCATGTTCAAAGAGAACTCGACTGAGTTTCATAGTGCGTGCGGGCAGCCAGATAATTGATCCGAGAGCCCAGCGGGTGAAACGATTGGACATGGTGCTGCCGGCGTAGGGACTGGCAATGGTAACGATTCGATCGACGGAGGGATTGGCGCTGAAGTAGAAGACCTGCTGCAGTGCCTGGCGAGTTTCCGGGTCTGCTTTGAGTCTGCTGAGTGGCTGTTGGCTGACAGCGGACCACAGTGATTCTCCGCTGTCGATTGTGAGCGAGTGTGCGAGGATTCCGCCCATGCTGTGTCCCACGACGACCATGTCATCAAGTTTGGAGTTGCGCATTTCCGGGTCACATTCTCGACGCACCTGCTTGAGTGTTTCTCGCAGTCTGGCTGCGGAGAAGGCGACTGGTTCGCCGGTGGGGTACAGATAGAACCAGAATTGGTAGCGTCTGCGTATTTCCGGATCGGCCTGCAGGTCATTGAACATGTCCATCCATGTCATCGGTGATGACCAGAGTCCATGAATCATGAGTACGGGGATGCGATCAGGATCGTAGGGCTGGACCATGTAGAGGCCTTCGATCTGCTGAGCGAGATCGGGGCGAATGAGTGCCCAGGTGTCGAGCAGGCTGAGGTCACGATTGCTGAGCTGTCTTGCGAGCGGCGTGCTGATGTCCGTTTCCAGCGGAAGGAGCTGATCGCCAGCCACCATCGTTTCAGACTCGCGCGGGTCATACAACTGCAGTCGAATATCGCGTGGTCGGGGAACATCTGCCGGGAAGCTGAAGACCAGCGTTCCTGGAAACGTCATGCTGCTGGTGTAGTATTTTTCGAGTGGTTCAGGGAGTCGTTGTTTGGTGCGATTGATGATAACCGGCACGCCGAGACCGGCTGTCGTGTGTCGAGCGCGGAGGTTGCGCACGCGATAATCGGACACAAACTCGAATTCACCGGGGGATTCTGCGGAGAACTGCCTGCTGGGGCTGGGAATTTCCAGTGTCAGACGACGTCCGGAGATGGGCAATCGAATGGAGTCATCGGGGCTGATGTGCAGATGCTGTCTGATGAGTCGGAGCAGCTGTTCGGCACTGGTGTTATAGGTTTCGGCTGTATCGCGGTGGTCGGGGTCAGCGGGGTCTGCGGTCAATCCGTTCGCATCCGGCGTGCTGAAATACTTCCACGCGTCATGGCAGGCATCGAGGTAGAGTTCCATCGCGAGCTGCGGATCACGACTGCGAACGGTGTCGGCTGCGAGGTACTGCAGTTCAGCCAGTGCATGGGAGGCTGCGGCAAATCGTGCGGGCTGCTGCTGCTGTCGCAGGCAGTGGGCGATCATTTGTGCGGAGTCTGACGGGCCGTGGTAGCTGGTGGTGCCGAGGAAATGCGTCGTTTGGCTGGAGGGATGAACAGTACCGGCCCATGATCGATTAAGCCGCGAATTCAGGCGGTTTTCCGGGGTATGGCGAACCTCGACAAAGTGAGTTGGGGTACAGCCGGCGATCAGTACCATCGCGCAGCCGAGCAGCAGCGCTGGTTGCATCCATGCCACCAGTAGCCGATTTGAGTTCATGCGGCGAACTACCAAAGTGCTCGCAGTTTGAAAAAAACGAAGAATTGCGGAGGATTATAGATTCCCCGGGGGAATCGGGGAACAACAGTCGTCTGGTCTGATCGAAGCAGGATTACGGCAGTTCACGAATTCGCAAGTTTCGGAATTCGATGGGAGAACCTTCGGATTCGAGGCACAGGAATCCGGCTGCCGGGCTGCAGCCTGTGCCGCCGCTGACTTCTTCGCCGTTGACCCACAGGCGGACTTCGCCGTTGATGGCACGCACGTAGTAGTGGTTCCATTCGGGTGAGCCTTTGGTGGTGTTTTTTCGAGGAAAACTGCGGCTGCTGTTGGGTGCCACGGGGGGAAATGGTGTCATTTTAGCGTTGCCGGTGGGGAACACATCTCCGTTCGTTGTGAACCAGTCTGGTTCCTTACCGGTACTTTTGCGGTAGGCAGCCGCGTACCCGTGGTCAAGAATCTGTACTTCGATGCCTTCAGGCAGTCCACCACGTTTGAGTGATGCGAGGTTTTTTTCGCTGGCCCACAGGAATACGCCGGAGTTTCCGGCGGGCTTAAGGTGTCTCCATTCCACAACCAGTTCCAGATTCCGGTATTCTCTGACCGTCCGCATGACACCGACGGGGCTTCCTGTGCAGTGAATTTCACCCTCTGGAAAGCTCCATGTGCTGTCATCGCAGTTCACGTTGATGAAGTCGTTTTTGCCGAGTGCGACCCAGCCGAGCCCGGTTCCGTCGATTCGAGCTGCTGGGGGAGTTTCGGTGGCAGTCTGAGCGAGGGCGGCAGGTGCATTGCTGAGGCAAAGCAGCAGCAGGGACCAAAGTCGAATATTCATGTGCAACATCCTGAAACTGTGCGACAGGCCGAGGGGGCCGGTTGTCAACGGGAAGCAGAAACGAAACGGTGGACTGCCGATTGAGGCTATCGAATGAACATGCGATACTGGGGTGGCAGAACCGTTTCAGCCGCCGGCTGGTTTATAGCGTATGGAATCTGGAAAGTCATGGCATGGGTCGGAAATTGAGTGTACATCTGCTTCCGGAGCTCTGCAGTCCGGAGATTCTGCGAGGTGGTACGACGGTGGTGATTGACGTATTGCGGGCCTCATCGACGATTGTGACAGCGCTGCAGAACGGAGCGACGGCAGTCAGTCCGTGTGGTTCCCCAGAGGAGGCTCAGTCAATCTGTGAGCAGTTCGAACCTGGTCATGTAATTTTGGGCGGTGAGCGGGGCGGAGTGCGGATTGAGGGCTTTGATCTGGGGAATTCACCGTCTGAGTATGCAGCCAGCGTGATTGCGGGGCGATTGCTGGCGTTTACCACCACGAACGGCACCAGGGCTCTGCTGCGATCGTTGTCATCCCGCAGAATTCTGATTGGTTGTTTTTTGAATCTGGCGGCAATTGTGAACCAGCTGCGAGGTGCTGCGGGTGACGTGCACCTGGTGTGTGCCGGTACGGATGGCGCAGTGACTGGAGAAGACGCGCTGTTTGCGGGGGCGGTGTCCGCAGAGCTGGGGTACGGTTTAGGCAGCGAGTGGCTGCCGAACGACTGCACGGACCTTGTGGTTCGACTGTATCAGAGTGTTGTGTCGGGTGATCAGGACATTCTGAGGGCGATACACGGATTTCTCCGGGAAGCTCGCGGGGGTCGTAACCTGGTATCTTTGGGTTATGATGCTGACATTTGGCTTTGTTCACAGCTCAGTGTGACAGATGTCGTGCCGGAATTTGATCAGCTGGACGGTGAGTTGAAGTGGGCGGGGAGAGCCTGATGAGTTGTGCCATTCGTCTTTTGTGCGGTGCAGTTTTTACGGTGCTGCTGCTGTGTGAAGCAGATGCTGGGTACTTGCCGGCCGAGCCTCCGGAGTTTTCCGCGGGTGGTCGCGCATTTCTTCAGAAGCACTGCGTGAAGTGTCACAACGACGAGGAGAAAAGTGCGGAGCTGTCTCTGCAGGGATTAACGGACAATGCTTCGCTGATTCGCCGTCGTCAGGCGGTTACCAGGATACTGCGGGTACTGGCTGCGGGTGAGATGCCGCCTGCTGATCAGGAGCGCCCGGGTGCAGCGGAGGCGGAATCGTTAACTTCTGAGCTGTCGGCGATTCTGGATCATGCGGATCGCACGGCGAAGCCGGATCCTGGGCGAGTGACGATGCGGCGTCTGAATCGGACTGAGTATCGCAACACGATTCGTGATCTGATTGGCGTCAGTTTTGATCCGGCAGCCGATTTTCCGGCTGACGACATTGGTCATGGATTTGACAACATTGGCGACGTTTTGTCGTTGTCACCGGTGCTGATGGAGCGGTATTTCGAAGCGGCTGAGACGATTATGTCGCAGGCTATTTTGCCTGTTTCGCCGAAGGTTGTGATGCGTCGTCTGGCATCACTTTATACGGAACCTGCTTCGGGAGAAGTTGCCGGGAAATTCATGGATGACGGATTTCGACGACTTTCAACGGATGGAGCGGACGGTGTGGCGACGGGTCCGTTGCATACGCCCTACCAGTGGGAGGACGGTGATTATGTTTTTCGGGCGCGGGTTTATGGTCAAAGTGGGACCGGGCAGCCTTTGCGTGTGGCGGTGCTGTTGCATGGTGCAGGTTTGCAGGACGTGTCGTCCGATGCAGAGCTGTCGATGATTTCTGGTGAAGTTCGGCGACCGGCAAAGATTTTGAAGGTGTTTGAAGTCACTGCTGATTCTCGTGAAAAGGCAGAGATTTTGGAGATCTCGGTGCCGGCGGTGGCGGGGCGTGAGCGGATGATGCTGGGGCAGTTGCGGCCTGCGGAAGGTCAGCCGGCTGGCAGACTGTGGGTGGAGTATCTTGCGCTGGATGGTCCTCTGGATACTCGTCCTGTCAGTCAGCGCAGGCTGTTGGCCTGCGACGTGACGAAGTCACAGAGCGAACAGACTCGAGAGGTTTTGTCGAGATTTCTGCGTCGGGCATATCGGCGACCGGTGCAGCCTGAGGAACTGGACCGCAGTGTGCGGCTTGTGGAGCAGACTTTGGGTGCAGGGGAATCCTGGGAGTCGGGAATTCAGTTTGCGATGCAGGCCGTGCTGTGTTCTCCTTTGTTCCTGTTTCGCGCGGAGAGTGATACGGCGCCTTTGAGTGCGGAAATTCGGCCGTTGAATGAGCATCAGCTGGCCAGTCGTCTGTCGTATTTCCTGTGGAGCTCGATGCCGGACGATGAGCTTTTGGACCTCGCGGATTCCGGGCAGCTGACCGGCAAGTTGTCTGAGCAGGTTCGCAGACTGCTGCAGGATTCTCGTGCTGTGACTTTAGTTCAGAGTTTTGCGATGCAGTGGCTGCAGCTGCAGCGTCTGGATCTTGTATCACCGGATGCGGCACTGTTTCCGGCGTGGAGTTCTGAGTTGCGTCAGGCGATGCGACGTGAGACGGAGTTGTTTGTGGAGTCGATTTTGCGGGAGGATCGAAGTCTGCTGGATTTGATTGGTGCCGACTACACGTTTGTCAACGGTCCGCTGGCGAAGCATTATGGCATTGCTGGGGCGACGGGGCAGCCGATTGAGGGGCCTGATTTTGTGCGGGTGTCGCTTGCTGGTTCGCAGCGGGGAGGGTTGCTGACGCACGCCAGTGTGCTGACAGTGACCTCCAATCCGACTCGAACATCACCTGTGAAGCGTGGTCGGTGGGTACTTGAGCAGATTCTAGGGGCAGCTCCACCGGCACCGCCGCCGAACGTACCGGAGTTGCCGAATGCTGCTGAGGACATAGCGGGGGCATCGCTGCGGAAGCGACTGGAGGTGCATCGATCTAACCCAGCGTGTGCGAATTGTCATGCGAAAATGGACCCGATTGGCTTTGCTTTGGAGAATTTTGACGCCGTGGGACGGTATCGGGACAAGGACGGCAGTTTTGATGTGGATGCGACTGGTGAGCTTCCGGATGGAACGGTTTTTTCGGGTCCGGCGGCGCTGAAGACCGTGATTCTGCAGCGTCGTCAGGAATTTGCTCGCTGCGTGACGGAGAAGCTGCTGACATATGCAATTGGTCGGGGTCTGGAGTATTATGACCGTCCGGTGGTTGAGTCGATATTGCGGCGGCTGGAGGCTGACAACTATCGCGTGTCGGCATTGGTTGAGGGAATTGTTCAGAGTGAGGCGTTTCGGCTGCGGCGGGGGCTGGATGCGGCGCCGTAGCTGCGGAGCTGGCAGATTCAAGTTTACACCTGCGAATTCAGACAGGACCTCAAAACATGGCTCGTACATCATCCTGGATTTCTCGCCGGACAGTGCTGCGAGGTGCCGGAGCCGTCGTTTCTCTGCCGTGGCTTGAGGCCATGGGGCCTCGTGTGGCGTGGGCGGAGGGTGGCACAGCCGACACGGCTGCTCCGAATCGGATGGCGTTTTTGTATGTGCCTAATGGCGTGAACATGGCCGACTGGACTCCGCAGCAGGAGGGTTCGGACTATCAGTTGCCGGCGATTCTTGAGCCATTGGCGGGTGTGCGTCAGAAGCTTCAGGTGTTGAGCGGACTGACGGCGGACACAGCACGGCCTCACGGTGATGGCGGCGGCGATCATGCGCGGGCGTTGTCTGCATTTTTGACGGGTTCGCAGGCATTCAAGACAGATGGAACCAACATCCGTCTGGGTGTTTCGGTGGATCAGGCTGCTGCTGCTCGCATCGGTGATCGAACTCGCCTGTCTTCTCTGGAGATTGGTATCGAGTCCGGGGCGATGGCGGGCAACTGTGATTCCGGTTACAGCTGTGTGTATTCATCGACCATGGCCTGGCGTTCTGCGACTCAGCCACTCCCCAAGGAAGTCAATCCGAAGCTGGTGTTTGACCGTCTGTTTACTGCGGATCAATCACCGGACCGTGTGCGTCGGGATGCTCGGCGTCGCAGTATTCTGGATTTTGTGCGCGAGGATTCGCGTCATTTGTCACTGCAGCTGACGGTGAATGACAATCGAAAGCTGGATGAGTACTTCACGTCAATCCGCGAGATTGAGCTGCGAATTGAGCGGGCTGAAAAGCTGCCCCCTGTGAAAACTCCTGACTACCCTGCTCCGTCAGGTATTCCTGCGGAATATGAGACGCATATCCGACTGATGTGCGACCTGCTGGCTCTGGCGTTTCAGGCCGACGTGACTCGAGTCATCACGTTTGTGCTGGCGAATGAGGGCAGTAATCGTCCTTATCCGTTCATTGAGGTGCCTGAGGGCCATCATGATTTGTCGCATCATGGAAATGATGCTGCGAAGAAAGAGAAGATCCGGAAGATCAATCTGTTTCACATGCGTCAGCTGGCATATTTGCTGGAGAAACTGAACGGCGTGCAGGAAGGCGACGGGACTCTGCTTGACCACTGCATGCTGGCATATGGCAGTGGCATTCATGATGGGAACGCGCATAACCACGAGGACCTGCCGCTGCTGCTGGCGGGCGGGGGCTGTGGGACGCTGACTCCCGGTCGGCATATGAAATTCGCTACCGAGACACCTTTAAGCAATCTTTGGCTGTCGATGCTGGCCAGAATGGAGGTCTCGTGGGACCGGCTGGGAGACAGTACAGGACCTTTGGCGGGGCTGTAGTTTTTTCGGGTCAGACTCAATTGGATTTTTTCTTCTGTTGCTTTCCCTGAGCATTTTCGGGCGGCGTTTTCTGTGCCAGTTCTGTGAATGCTGCGGTCTGTTTCAGCCATGCAGCTTCAAGTTCCGCCACTCGGTCCGGTTGCTGGCTGGCGAGGTTGATTTGTTCGGCGCGATCGGTCGCCAGATTGTAAAGCTCCCAGGGATCATTTTTGGCGGCTACCAGTTTCCAGTCGCCAACTCGCACTGCCCGATTGCCTTCGTGCAGCCACCAAAGGCATTCGCGCTGAACGGGCACGTCTGCAGAGAATGTTGGGACGAGGCTTTTTCCTGGAACGGGAGGCCGTTCTTCGCCATTCCATTCGTGTGGGAGCGGAAGTCCAGCCAGTTCCATCACGGTGGGTACGATGTCGATCATGTGAGCTGGTGTCTGATTAAGCTGGCCGGCGCGTTGAATCCCTTTAGGCCAGTTCACGATCAGCGGTGAACTGATTCCCCCTTCGTGGACCCAGGTTTTGTGTCGACGAAACGGTGTATTTGCTGCGCTGGAGAAGCCGGGTCCAAGGCACAGGTATGAGGTGGCACTGCCGGGTGGTGCCTGAGGGTCATGTCCGCCGTGGCGCACCATGATTTCGGCACTGGCTCCATTGTCTGAGGCGAAAAAGATCAGGGTGTTTTCTCGCTGACCGGTCTGCTGCAGAGCCTGCAGGTAGCGTCCGATCTCCTGATCCATACGATCGATCATGGCCGCATGGATGGCCATTTTTACGGCCTGAAACTGCTGCTGTTGGGCTGTCAGTGTGTCCCATGGCAGCGGGCGATTGACTTCTCCGGCACCCAGTTTTTGCAGAGCTTCCGGGAAGTGGTATGGCGGGCCGACTTCGAACTCAGGGGCTGACAGCGGAGTATTGACGAGCCTGGCAGACAGTTGTCGCTGGTGTCGCTCGCGTCGCAGGACATCCCAGCCGGCGAGATAGCGATCCCGATATTTTTCGATGTCTGCAGGCAATGCGTGCAGGGGGAAGTGTGGAGCAATAAAGGCGATGTACTGGAAAAACGGGGCCTGGGGATCCGTCTTCTGGTGCTGCTGCAGGCATTCAATTGCGTGGTCTGCTGTGGCGATAGTGGTGTAGTAGCCTTGTTCGTCAGTTGCCGGTTCCAGCGGCTTGTCATCCAGCAGGTTACCTTTGGCGGTGAAGAAGTTGCCGTCATTGCGGACATTCAGGGACCGTTCAAAACCACCTGCCAGCACATCTCCATCAACATGCCATTTGCCACTGTGGTAGCTGCGATAGCCGGCCGGGCGCAGCAGATCGGGCAGCAGTCTGGCCCAGGGCTGGCGTCGTGCCTGACTGCCTCCGGGCAGTTCCGGCAGGGCATCCCGATGAATCTGCTGGGGATAGTAGCCGGTCAGCAGAGCCGCTCGTGTTGGCCAGCAGCGTGCAGTGTTATAGAACTGCGTGTATCGCAGACCGCCTTTGGCGAGTGCATCGAGGCTGGGAGTGCGGATTTCGCTGCCATAGCAGCCGGCGTCTGAGTAACCCATGTCGTCTGCGAGTATGAAGACGATGTTAGGCGGAGTTTCTCCGGCTGAGCTTGCAGCAGTCCAGATTGTGCTGAGGATCAGCAGACAGGCCGCGCACATTCGCGCCAACATTTTCGAAACCATAATCGCAGTCTCCAGTCCAGATTATGCTGTGAGATCAACTGATTCTCAAAAGGCACTTGCCGCTGACATCAGAGTCTTCGGCTGCACGCACCGCACTGCCGACATCCGAAATGTTCCATTCGCCGGCAATATTTGTGTGCAGCACACCCGAACGAATCAGATTTGTCAAACGGCGTACCATACTGAGCCGAAACATCAGGCCTTTCGAGGCCATGAAGTTGCCCAGCCAGAAACCTTCGACCGAGCTGCCGACAGTCATCAGTGTGCGAGGGTGGAAGCTTAGAGGCTGCCCGCTCAGTGTCCCATACGCCAGCATCCGTCCATTTTTGCCGAGACTGTTGACGACTGCTGATCCAAGCGATCCGCCAACGGCGTCAATCGCGCTGAAGACTCCTGATGACCCCACTACGGCACGAATGCGGTCCGGCAATCCGCCGACAGCCGATTCATCAGCACAGACCTCGACGTGATCAGCGCCCAGCTGCCGCAGTTCTTCCGCCTGAGCTGCTCGGCGTACGACACAGAATGTGCGGAAGCCGCAGATGCGACCGAGCCTGATGACCATGCGACCAAGTGCGGAACCGGCAGCGGTCTGCACCAGCCATTTTCCGGCGGGTATCCTGAGCACTTCCCGGGTCATTACCCAGGCGGTGGCCGGATTGACAAAGAAGGTGGCGGCCTGCTGGTCACTGAGCGTACTGCTGATTGGGATCACGTTGCTGGCAGGTACAACGGCGTATTCGGCCCAGTTGCCACCCTTCGGGTTCAATACAACAACTCGACGGCCGACGAACAGTCGGCCACGAAAACCGCCTCCGGCCGCCTCGACAACTCCCACACCCTCAAAACCTGGAATTGCCGGACAGGCTGCACGCAGTGTGTAATGGCCCCTGATAAACATCATGTCAGACGGGTTGACGGGGCTTACCAGCATTCGTACGAGGACTTCACCGGGGCCAGGCTGCGGGCGTGAGACGGCCCGTACCTGGAGAACCCGGGCGGGTTCACCCGGGGTGTCAAACTGAACGGCTTTAATCGTCATGTCGCTCCCTGACACGTCATGTTTTGCAGTTCAGCAGCAGACTCAGGCGTGTTTCTTCTTCGGTTTGAACGCATGTGTCGGCTGTCCAAGGATTCCTTCGGCAGCTTCCATCAGTGTTTCTGACAGCGTTGGGTGGGCGTGGATTGAGTCGGCGATATCCCGAGCAGTTGCGCCCATTTCGATTGCGAGAACTCCTTCGGCAATCATTTCGCCGGCCCCTGGCCCCACGAGGCCCACGCCGACGACTCGCTGTTTCGTGTTTTCCACGATGATTTTGGTCAGACCTTCCGTGCGTGCCAGTGTCTGAGCACGGCCGGATGCGGCCCATGGGAATCTGTAGACTGTTACATCGCGATTTTGAGCTTTGGCTTCAGCTTCAGTGATTCCGGCCCAGGCGAGTTCCGGGTCCGTGAACACGACTGCCGGGATCGCGATGTTGTCAAATTCGACAGGTTCGCCGAGCAGTGTTTCAACGGCGATGCGAGCTTCTCGACTGGCCTTGTGTGCCAGCATTGGTTCACCGGCAACGTCGCCGATGGCCAGCAGCTGCGGGTCACTGGTGCGCTGGTTTTTGTCGATGCGGATAAAGCCTTTTTCGTCGATCTGAGCCTGAGTGTTTTCCAGACCGAGCCCTCGACTGTTTGGTCGACGTCCCACCGAAACCAGAACACGGTCAAACGTCTGCCGCGGTTCAACGCCTTCGCCTTCCAGTGAAGCCACAATTCCTTCCGGAGTGGCTTCCAGCTTAGCCACTTTGGTGTTCAGGTGAATGGCATGGAAAGCATGAGTCAGGCGTTTTTGCAGCGGAGTAACGAGGTCGCGGTCGGCGCCTGGCAGCAGTCCCGAGGTCATTTCGACAACAGAGACTTTGGACCCGAGTGCCGCATAGACGGTGCCCATCTCGAGTCCGATGTATCCGCCACCGATGACCAGCAGTCGCTGAGGGATGTCTTTGAGTTCCAGGGCGCCTGTGGAATCCATCACGCGATCATCGCCGATGTTGAAGATCGGCGGCATGGCGGGTTGTGAGCCGGCTGCGATGATGCAGTGGTCAAAGCTGAGTGTTTTGGAGGATCCATTGGGGTACTTCAGGAGCAGTTCGCGAGAACTGACGAAGGTGCCGCGGGCGCGAATCAGTTCGACGCCGCGAGCGCGACACAGACTTTCAATGCCGCCCGACAGGGAACCAACAACGCCATTTTTGAACGAACGTAGTTTGTCGAGGTCGATGACGGGCTTCTGAAAGACCACTCCGCACTGTGCCGCCTCTTCCGTCTCATGCAGCAGTTTGGCGACGTGCAGCAGCGCTTTCGAAGGAATGCAGCCGCGGTTGAGACAGACCCCGCCAGGCTTGATGCCTTCATCAATCAAAACAGCCTGCATCCCGTGATCCGCAGCAGCAAACGCTGCAGGATAGCCGCCCGGTCCGCCACCCAGTACCGCCAGTTGAATATGCATGTCAGCCATGGATCAAAACATTTCGCAGCAAAAAGTGGGCAAAGCGAAAAAGACGGGGTCCTCAGGCTGTGGACGCTTGAGTCGAGACAGCTTCAGGAAACCAGCGGACCTGCCGCACTGCGAACTGTAGCGGTGTGGGCCCCGGTTTGCCAAACCCGTACCGACTGAGAGGGCCCCGGTCTGCCCGGATTTCCCGAAACATGCAGATTTTAACTTCGGGCAGGGTCTTCCGGCGGCCGCATTGCCAGCAGCAGGGCTGCTCGAGCGAGCACGGCTGCCCCGATTCCGATAGCCGACTCGTCAATGTCAAAAATCGGAGAATGCAGCAGCGGCCAGTTTTCGCCACCGGCGCAGCCCAGCCGGAACATGGCACCCGGCACAATATTCAGATATTCCGCGAAATCTTCGCCACCCATGCTGGGGTGGCCGATCCGCACGACGCGGTCTGCGCCAACAACCTGAAATGCAGCCTGTTCGCACGCCGCAGTGGCCAGATCGTGATTAACCACGGAACTAAGTGGCCGATAAAAGGCCACCTCGATCCGGTTGCCCGTGGCTTGTGCGAGTCCGCTGCAGATATTGCGAATGGCCGACATGACTCGGTCGCGAACCGCGCGATTTGTTGTACGCAGGGTGCCGGCCATTTGCACTTCATCGGGAATCACGTTCGACACCGCACCTCCATGGATGGATCCGATGGAGAATACCGTGGGGTGCAGAGCGTCAGCATGACGCGGCAGCTGCTGGTACAGGGTTGTCACCAGGCTGGCGGCGGCCAGCAGCGGGTCAGTCGTGTGCTGCGGTCGTGCTGCATGTCCGCCACGCCCGTGAACGGACAATGCTACTTCGTCCACATGGGCGGTCAGCACACCGTATCTGATGCCGACTTTACCAGCCGGGATGCCAGGGTCGACATGCAGTCCCAGAATCCAGCGGACATCCTGCAGTGCGCCATCTTCAATCATCCAGCCGGCGCCTTCGGCGATTTCTTCAGCCGGCTGGAAGAGCAGTCTGAGTCGAGCCACCGGCATGGCAGATTCCGACAGTCGCTGCTGCAGCTGCACGACCATTTCCGCCACCGCCAGTGCAATGGTGGTGTGCACGTCGTGGCCGCAGGCATGAGCCTTGCCGGGACAACCTGAAGCATATTCCGCCTGTTTGCGGTCCTGCAGCGGAAGGCCGTCGATATCTGCCCGGATGGCGATCAGGGGCAGGTCACTGCACACCGGTCCTGTGGACAGATCGGCGAAACAGCCGACACCGCGAGACGTCACTTTGGGCTGCAGTCCCAGTGACTGCAGCTGGCTGCAGATAATCTGGGTCGTCAGGATTTCAGCACCGCTCAGTTCCGGCTGGCGATGCAGGCGACGACGGAACTGCCGCCATTCTTCCTGACGTTCGGCCACAATGCGATCCAGCAAAGCCTCAAACGGGACAATGCGTTCGTAGTCGGCGGGAGTTAACCCTGCCGCTGTCGCTGTACCGCCCGGACCTGCCGGTTGTGAAGTCCCGGAATTGCTCACCGCTTACCGTTTCCTGAATATGGCGTCCTGAAGGCTGTCAGCCCACCTGCGTCTCTTTTCGGATTATACAGGCCAATGCCGGGGAATTCGCTGCTGGTCCGAAAAACTTCGAGGAATCAGGCAGTTCGGAGATTTGGCTTACGAACTGGTCTGCTCATCCAGACGTCTGCGGCGGGCGGCAGCAGAGTTCCAGATTTCCATCAGTCGTTGTTTATCGGACTGCTCGATGGCCCGCCGAAAATCGTCCAGGACTCCGCTGGCCGCCGTAATCGCGTTCAGGCAGCCGGCTTGATTTTGCAGCAGTATCGAGCTCCAGATTTCCGCACTGCCCGCTGCAATTCGCGTCGTGTCGCGAAATCCGGTTCCTGTGAATTGCAGCTCGGAATCGCTGACGCAGGTGGCTGCAACAGACGCCAGCACGTGGGGCAGATGGCTGGTGCGGGCGAGTATCCGATCATGTTCAGCGGCGTTCATGAACTGGACAGTCATGCCCAGCCCCCGCCAGAACTCCGCGGTGCGGGCAGTCAGGTCAGGCTGTTGCCGGTCATCGCAGACGACGCAGATTCGCTGCTGGAACAGGTCGGCACTGGCATGTTCAAAACCACTGTTTTCGCTGCCGGCGATGGGATGCGAGCCGATAAAGCCGGGGGTCTGGTGCAGCAGTCGGCAGATGGGTTCCTTGACACTGCCGGCGTCTGTCACGACACCACAGCCTGCCTGCAGCAGCTGTCGTGCTGCGACGGCGATCTGGTCCACCGGCAGACAGACAAGTCCGAAGGCATCGTGCGGCCACAGGCCGGCGGCGGGCTGCAGGTGCCACGCATCCAGCAGACCCTGGTCGGTGGCTGTTTGCAGCCGCTGCGGGCTGCGGCCAATGCCAACGATTGTGAGCCCGGGCATATATTTTCGAGCTGCGGCGGCCACTGATCCGCCGATCAGGCCGACGCCGACAATTACCAGCGTGCGTTCAGTCTGCATCGCAGATCCCGTTCGACTGCTCAGAACCCACTGTCAGGGAAATCAGCGTCCGGTGCGACATTCCTGACACTGCTCATCCTCGAATTCCAGCAGGCAGTCACCCTTACATCGAGGATCCTGCTGGCGGGCAAAGTAGGCCGGTCCGTATTCGGAATTGCCCTCGCCCACGGCGTAGGGCTGGTAGTCCATTCGATAGCCGTCTCGCTGTTCGGCAAACAACGTACCCAGACCACGCGGGCGGAACGCATCTGGCTGGCAGCGCTGTTCACGCTGCAGTGTCGAGGCACGCGGGCGGTACCAGCTTGTGTATCGATTCAGCGGCGCCGGGAAGTGGCTGAAGCCCTGCCCGCCTGACCCATTTGCCCCATAATCCGGGGCCAGTCTTTGGGCTGAGTAGCCATTGAACGAAGACTGCGGCATGATCGGACCGCCGGTTCGTTTCTGGGCAAATTTTTCAAGCGAGTTTCGGCTGGGCACGTAGCCCACGGCTCCGGCAGCCGGCTGGGCTGGTGCCAGCGGCGAATTCTGCCGTTCCTGAGCATCAGCGGCCATCTGGACGGCCAGCACGGCGAAGACAAAAACAGAGAGGGGCAAGAAACACTTCATGAAAGTCATCCTGACTCTGCGGCTCGAGGGAGCAGGCGTTGCGCAGCGGCCATGCTGCTGACCGATTATTCGTCATGAACAGCACGCAGCAGCAGGCCGATTCGGATTCTGCGGAACAATCGCTGCCAATCACCGGCCGGGGTCAACGCTGGCAGCGGCTGCGTCAGCTTTGCCGATCAGGCAGACTGCGGGAAAACAGCAAGGGGCGGAAATGGCGGCGAGTTTAACGGCCGCGGGTTGCGCGAGCGATTGCTGTGGCTTCGGCTGCGAGAGCCGTGATCTGATCCCATGCACCGGCGTCAATCAGATCGCGGCGTGCCAGCCATGACCCGCCGACTGCGAGTACATCCGGATCGCGTAACCAGGCCTGCAGATTGGCAGCGGTGATGCCTCCCAGCGGTATGTAGCGGACGCCAAGGTGTGCGTAGGGGGCTTTGATGCTGGCCAGCATCGGCAGCCCCCCGGAGGGTTCCGCCGGAAAGAACTTCAGGTCATGACAGCCGGCGCGGACTGCAGTGTCGATGTCGGTGGGAGTGACAATGCCTGGGGCGAAGGGCAGTCCCGCCCCGATGGCTTCACGGATCACTTCCGGATTGGTTCCGGGGGCGACGCCGAAGGCAGCACCGGCCTCAACGACGGCCTCCACCTGAGCCGGCTGTATGATGGTGCCCGCCCCGGCAATCATCTCTGGAACCTCACTGCGTACAGCTCGCAGGCACTGCAGGGCTGCCGGTGTGCGGAGGGTCAGTTCCATGGCTGAAACCCCGCCGGCCAGCAGTGCGCGAGCGAGGTGTACGGCCTGCTGCGGCTGTTCGACCACCAGCACTGCAATGACGGCTGTCTCATGCAGTCGCGTCAGCATATCCTGGGGGAAGAGGGAGTGGTTTGCAGCAACAGGACTCATGCCGAAGATCCGCAGTAAAAAGGGTTCAGGCGAGGATTTCAGAAACGACTCGCTGCTCTTCCACACCCGTCAGACGCTGGTCAAGGCCCTGATATCGGAAGGAAAAACGCGAGTGATCGATGCCCATGCAGTGCATAACGGTGGCGTTAAGGTCATTGACGTGGCAAGGGTTCTCGACGATGTTGTAGCTGAAATCATCGGTGGCGCCGAAGACCGTTCCGCCGCGAATCCCGCCTCCGGCCATCCACATACAGAAGTTACGTGGATGGTGGTCTCGACCGTAATTTGCTGCTGTCAGTGTCCCCTGTGAGTAGACTGTGCGTCCGAATTCGCCGCCCCAGACAACCAGCGTGCTGTCCAGCAGCCCGCGACGTTTCAGGTCCTGCAGCAGTGCAGCGGAGGGCTGGTCAACGTCTGAACACTGATGACGAATTTCAGAGGGCAGCGAGCCGTGCTGGTCCCAGCCGCGATGCAGAATCTGCACCACTCGCACACCGCGTTCGACCATTCTTCGGGCCAGCAGGGCGCTGGCTGCAAAACTGCCGGGCTGGTGCACGGCGGGGCCGTAGAGGTCGAGTGTTTCCTGGGTTTCCCCGGCGAGGTTCACGAGTTCCGGGACGCTGCTTTGCATGCGGAACGCCATTTCGTACTGGGCGATGCGGGTTGTGGTTTCCGGATCGGCGAATCTGTGTTTGGTGAGCTGATTGAGCTGGTTGAGTGAGTCGAGCATGGCGCGACGGCTGTCCGCATCGACGCCCTGCGGGTTTTCGATGTAGAGGACGGGATCGCCGACGCTGCGGAGGGCGACACCGGTAAAGCGGGAGGGCAGAAAGCCACTGCTCCACATGCGTGAAAAAAGAGCCTGAGCGGCCTGTTTTGAGGACCAGCGGGGTGTCAGCACGACGAAGGCGGGCAGGTTGTTGCTGTCGCTGCCGAGTCCGTAGGACAGCCACGAACCGAGGCTGGGTTTACCGGGGACTTCGCTGCCGGTCGTGACGAAGGTACAGGGGGGATCATGATTGATGGCATTTGTGTGCACACTGCGAACGAGGGCGATGTCATCGACACAGTCTGCGGTGCGGGGCAGCAGTTCGCTGATCCAGGTACCGCATTGGCCGGCCTGTCGGAACTGGAACATGGACGGGGCGACTGGCAGGCGTGACTGGCCGCTGGTCATGGTGGTAATTCGCTGACCCTTGCGGATTGAGTCGGGCAGATCGGCATTGAAATGCTGTTTGAGAGCGGGTTTGTAATCCCACAGGTCAAGCTGCGAGGGCCCGCCGTTCATGTGCAGGTAGATGACGGCCTTTGCTTTGGCGGGGAAGTGCGGCAGGCCGGGCAGCGGCGGATGGACCTGTTTAATTGGTTCGGCAGACTGCAGCGAACCTGCGGTCAGGGCTGCCAGCGCTGCAGTGCCCAGCCGCAGTCCGCCGGAGCCGAAGAACTGACGCCGGTTAGTCTGCAGGCAGTATTCGCTCCAGGGATCCATGTGAGCAGCCTTTTGCAACTGATTTTCAGGAGTGTTCGGCGGGAATTGTCGCTGGAAAGGGGCTGCGGATCAATCCTGGGGCATTCGCACAATCCGAGAATTCTCCGATTCAAATGCGAGCAGGAAATCGGGTATACTGAAGCAGCCGTTTGGTGACTGCTGACGGTACTCCAATTTTGCGATTTTTCTGCAGGCCAAGTTTGCTCATGTCCATAAAACGCCCGCGCAGTGGTGGTGGCTGGAAGGCTATCGCGTACAGTTTTCGTCTGGCACAAAGGGTTGGCTGGTGGAAGCTTTGGAAGGCAGCCAGATCGAAGAACACGTGCAAGACCTGTGCCGTAGGGATGGGCGGGCAGTTGGGCGGCATGGTGAACGAGGGCGGGCATTTTCCCGAGGTCTGCAAGAAGTCATTTCAGGCGATGGCGTCGGACCTGCAGGGGGCGATCCGTCGGGAGTGGATTGAGCAGGCGACGCTGCCGCAGCTGCGGGCGATGTCCTCACGTGATCTGGAACTGGCCGGTCGCATTTCAGAGCCTTTGTATCTGGCTCCGGGGGCTCGCAGTTATCAGGTTGTGAGCTGGGATGCTGCTCTGGCCGGGATTGCTCAAAAAATGTCGGCTGCCGGGCCGCAGCGCAGCTTTTTTTATGCCAGCGGTCGAGCTTCGAATGAAGCCGGTTTTTTGTTTCAGGCGATGGCGCGGGTGTTTGGCACGAATTATGTCAACAATTGTTCGTACTACTGTCATCAGGCCAGCGGAGTGGGGCTGGGGATGGCTCTGGGGACCGGTGCAGGCACAGTCAGGCTGGAAGATCTGGACCATACGGATCTGTATCTGCTGATTGGTGCCAATCCGTCTTCCAATCATCCGCGACTGATGCGGTCGCTGATGCAGATTCGGCGGCGTGGCGGGCGAGTGGTGGTGATCAACCCGGTGCGTGAGCTGGGGCTGACGAATTTTCGTGTGCCCAGCGACGTCCGCAGTCTGCTGTTCGGAAGTGAGATAGCCAGTGATTATGTGCAGCCGCATGTGGGCGGGGATTTGGCGCTGTTGTCCGGAATTGCAAAGGAAGTCTTGTCTCGCGGAGCGCAGGACACGCGGTTCATTGCCGAGCACACGAATGGGTTTGAAGAGTTTGCAGCGTCGCTGCAGCAGATGTCGTGGTCGCAGATTGAAGCGGAATCGGGTGTGGATCGCGCGACGATTGTGCGTCTGGCGGATCAGTACTGTGCTGCTCGCAATGTGGTAATCGGCTGGTGTATGGGGATTACGCATCACCTGCACGGGACTCGCAATGTGCATGCAATTGCCAGCCTTGCACTGCTGCGGGGCATGGTTGGGCGTGAGCAGGCCGGCCTGATGCCGATACGTGGTCACAGTAATGTGCAGGGGTTGGGCACCGTGGGAGTGACTCCGGGGTTGAAGCTGCAGATGCTGCAGCGGTTTGAGCAGCGACTGGGCCTGCAGATTCCTCAGGGGCCTGGTCTGGATACGATGGCCTGCATGGATGCGGCGCATGCCGGCAGCATGGATTTTGCACTGTGCCTTGGCGGCAATCTGTATGGCAGCAATCCGGCCGCCGCGCGAGCGTTTGATGCCATGTCGAAACTGAAGTCTGTGGTTTACCTGTCGACCACCCTGAATACCGGACATGCGTGGGGAACTGGTCAGGAGTGCTGGATTCTTCCGGTGCTGGCACGTGACGAAGAAAGTCAGACCACAACTCAGGAATCCATGTTCAGTTTTGTTCGGCTCAGTGATGGTGGCCCGTCGCGGCATCAAAATGTTCGCAGTGAAGTGTCAATTCTTGCGGCACTCGGACAGCGGATCTTCGGCCATGATTCACGGATCGACTGGAAGCAGATGGAAAGTCATCAGGCGGTTCGCGAACTGATGGCAGATCTGGTACCGGGGTATGAAGGCCTGAAGACGATCGAACGGGATCGGCGTGAGTTTCATGTTCCGGGGCGAGCGATTCGAAGTTATCAGTTTCCCACCGCGGACGGGCGGGCAAAATTTCACTCCTGTGAACTGGTCGGACGTCCTCTGTTGTCGGACCAGCTGCAGATGATGACGCTGCGTTCTGAGGGGCAGTTTAACAGCGTGGTTTACGATGAAGAGGACATTTACCGCGGGCAGGAACGCCGTGATGTCATTCTGATGAATGCGGCGGATATGCAGAAGCTGGGTTTGCTTGAGGACCAGCGGGTGCGTGTCCGCAGTGCTCACGGAGAGATGCGCATGCTGCTGGCTCGAACGCTGGACATTCGTCAGGGCAACGCGGCGATGTACTATCCGGAAGCGAATGTGCTGACCGGTCCGGAGGTAGATCCCCTGTCAAAGACTCCGGCATTCAAATCGGTGCCTGTGACTGTGCAGGCCGAGGCTACCAGTTGAAGTCAAACCGCAGGGCCAGCAAATCGGCGGTGACAGCGCCGAAAGTGGCCTGGTCGGAAGTGACAGGGTGGATCCAGTCGAACATCAGGCGAGTTCTGTCGCTCCAGTACCAGTTGACTCCGGTGGTCACGTCGTGATACGCACCGCGATCAAACTGATCCAGCAGCAGTGAGGAGTACCGGGATTTCAGCTCGACAGCTCCGGGGGCCAGATCGGCGGAACGCACGGACAGATTTCGGGCTGGCTTGTTGCGGCCAAACTGCGAGCCGTGCTGTCCGAAACGCTCGTACATTCGATGTTCTCCAGTGACAAACCAGCTGGCGTGTGCATACCAGCCTCCGGCACTGCCGGTCTGACCACCGTGCAGTGTCGCCAGATAGGCTTCGGATTGCAGTGTGACTGGTCCCATGACGGCCGCCAGTTCGAGATTGCCAACCGTGTATGCGTTTGCCTGCAGGGCTCCGCTGTCCAGCAGTCGCGGGCCTTCGTGAATCTGGGGGCGAGTCCTGAAGCGAATGGAGTTGTCCTGATCTTCCGTGTAAAGCAATCCGATGCCCGCATGCAGGACTTTGCTGCCGTCATCTTCAAACACCGGATTCCAGGTGAGTCGTCCGGAGAGTCGCAGTCCCTGATTATCGTCGATGCGTTCTTTGAGCGTGTCGCTGATACCGTCGAAGAACGCTCCGGTCGCCCAGCTTATGGACTGATCGTCGGTGTTGTTGTAGAGAGCCACACCGACCTCGCGGTCGGGAGTAAAGATTCCCTGTGTGGGAATGGATCGTTCGAGAAACACATTGTTGGTGTCGTTGGTAACCTGTTCGAGTCCGAAGGGAACGAAAAAATTACCGATTCGGAACCGACCCAGTCCGGGAATGTCATTTACCGAGAAGTAGGCATCTTTGACGTCGGGACTGGTGGCTTTCCCCTGACTTTCACCGACAGTTTCCGGTTCGAGTGTCATTTGCAGGCGGAAGTCGCAATTTTCGTACCCGACACCATCCGCAACGAGACGCAGTCGCCGGAATTCGAAGTAATCCTGAGGCCCGGTGCTGCCGCCGATCGCCGGGTCGGCAGCGGCCCAGTTGATATAATCAAGCTGAACGTGTCCACCCAGCTTGACATTCCAGCGATCGAGCGGCACATCTTTTCCGCCGGCGGCTGCGGCTGTTGCAGAAGTGCCCTGTTTTTGTTCCAGTGCTGCAAGTCTTTTTTGCAGATCAGCGAGCAGTTTTTCAGCGTCCGGGGGTGGCTCCGGAGCGGGATCCAGCTGGGCGCGGCCCGATCTTTCTGCGGCAGATTCGGATGCTGCTGAAACGCTTTGGGACGGCTGCCCTGTCCCGCTGGTCGCCGAGTCATCGCCATGGGCAATGCCGTCGAGAGCTGGGCAGGCAACCTGCAGGATGAACAACACCAATGTTACGACAGGACGCATCACGGCAAGACTGTCTGCTCAGCGACCGGCGAAAAGCCCAAACAAGCCACCGCGTTTCTTCACAGGCTCATCGGGCGAGCGTCCGGAAGGATCCACTGGTGCCGTCAGCCGATGGATCATTTCGGAGATTGATTTGGTCAGCTTGGCTCGCGGTGCAAACTGTGCCAGCGGGATACCATTGTTGCGGGCACCCGACATGACGGAGTAATCATTTGGCAGTTGCCAGTAGACGCTGCGGCCGATGGTTTCGAGGGCCTTGTTGAGGCTGATGTCGCAGTCCTCCAGACCGACTCGGTTTACAATGATTTCCACCTTACCCTTAATCAGCGGGTAATGGTCCAGCAGCTGCATGATGCGGATCACGTTTCTCAGGCAGGACAGGTCCAGCTGGGTAACGAGGAGGACACGGTCAGAGACTTCCATGACCGCCATATCAAGTCGGTTGAACGACTTGCTGATGTCAATAATCAGGTGAGAAAACGTGGCTTTCAGCAATGCCAGAATTCTGCGCAGATCATCCGGTCGAATCATTTCAGCATGTTCAAGTTCGATGGGACGCGGCAGCAGGAAGGCCCCGCAGGAATGCCGTGTGAGCGAGCGTTTCAGCAGGCCGTAGTCGAGGCGATTGATGCTTTCGACAATGTCCTTAATGGTGTATTCGGGAATGATGTCCAGCCACACATCGGCATCACCAAGAGTGAGATCAAGGTCAATGATGACGGGAGAATTTTCGCTTTCGATCGCGAGTGCGGCACCTGCATTGACGGCGAGGGCCGTGCAGCCCACGCCGCCGGAGACACCAGCAACCGTGACAATCGTTCCGCTGCGTGAGGCCCCTTCGGTCCCGCTGCCTCCAAGTGACACTCGCAGGCGGTCCAGAGCGGCCACGAAATCCTCAAGCTGCAGCGGCAGATTCAGAAACTCGCGAGCCCCGTTTCGCATGGCCTGCAGAATCAGGCTGCCTTCCTGTGAAGAGCTGACGACAAGGATTGCGCAGCTAATCTGCGATCGGGCCAGGTCTCCCACCAGCTGCAGACCTCGCTGCGGGTTGGAGTCGAGGTTGACTACGGCGATGTCCGGCAGCGTTTGGCGAGCCACCTCCATGAAAACTTCATAACGTGCACATTCGGCTTCCAGCCAGACCGTGTCGACGCCGACCAGCATTGACTTCAGTACAGTCCGTGACCGTTCATCCGGGTCCACTGTTGCCAGTCGCAGTACACTTTTCATGATTCCGATTCTCCAACTTTCTTCTGAACTCGGGTGTCCGCGGGCGGCAGTCAGCGAAGTGCGGGGGAAATCAGTCCACTGCGTCCGCTGGTGTCACTGGTCCGTCGCGCCGGTGTCCTGCGATCGGTTGTGCGGCTCGGGGAGCTTGCTGGTTTTACGGCAGTCTGCTGGCGGACACCTGCTTTGGGAGCTGTACGGGCTGTAACCCGTGCGGCTGATTCTGCGGTCTGCCCCGGGCTTGCCTGTCCGGCTGCCGGAGTCTGCACGCAGTTGATGCCGCCTTTACAATTCGCACATTCCGGATTTGGGCATAGTCCTGAGGCGGTCTGGTGTTTCAGGCAGTCGTCACACACTTGTCCGGTGCCCGGTACTTCCAGCAGGCCTTGGAAGAACAATTCGCGGTCAACCGGCGAAACAGACGACATTCCGGGGCCGATTCGCGGCACCTGGTCAGCGGACATTGGAGCCACCAGTTCCGGTGTGACAAGAATAATCAGCTCGGACTCGGAATCAGTATGCTGTTTGGTACTGAATGCAGCCCCGATGTAGGGCAGTTCACCGAAGAACGGGACCTTGTTTGTCGTGCCGAAGGAGCGGCGTGAAACGAGGCCCGCGATGACCAGCACCTCACCGAAATTCATCTCCACCTGAGTATTGGCGCTGTTGGTACGAAACGACGACGTGGCATTGCCATTGATGGTTACGATGTTCGAAAAGTCCTGGTCACTGATTTTCGTTTCGACCTCCAGACGGACTCGGCCGTTACCCAGGATATAAGGCACGGTATTGAGCTGAATTCCGAATTCCCGGTAGGTAACTCCACTGGTGCCCAAACCTCCGGCGACCGGGATTGGGACCTCACCGCCGCTCAGAAATGTGGCTGGGCGACCATTATGCGTAAGAATCATGGGTGTAGCGTGCGTTCGGAAAATACCCTCATCCAGCATCGCCTGCACGAATCCCTGAAAGACTCCGTTCGGGCGAGTCAGTCCCCAGGTAACGGTGGAGTTGGTGAGATTATTGTGTCCAATGACAGCACCGCTGCCGCCAATGCTGAGCGAGGAAACCGGAGTGATTGGACCGGGGCTGGCGGCCAGGTATCCGTCCGGGCGAACCAGAGAGAAGTTCATGCCGAGGCGCCGCAGTTTTGACCGCTGGACTTCCATCACCGTGCACTTCAGCATGATCTGCTGAACTCCGCCGGTCTGCATATGATTCAGCACTTCCGGGTAGTGCTTTTGGGCGATGGCTTCAATTTCTGCAACATGTTCCGGGCGACTGACCCAGCCATCCAGTCGAACTGACGACTCATTGATGGCTTCAATGCTGATTGCATCATCAGGATACAGCCGGCGGATGACTGAATCGAGGTGCCGCACGTCACCACGGACGAGCACTTCTACTTCGACGACCGCCTCGTTCTCGTCAACGATAGTCAGCGAAGTAACGCCTGCTTTGATGGCATAGATACGGATTTGTTCCGGGTGTTCGTCAACCGGCTGCACCGTGAGAACCTCATCGTCGAAGTCCATGACACGGCGAATGCGGCAGTTGTGTCGGATGAACAGCGAGAAGCCTTCAATCAACGAAACTTCGTTGGCTCCTGCGCGAGTCTCGTAGACCGGTGAAGATCGCGAATTCTGAGCCGACGCTGCAACAGGTACCAGCAGACCCGCCGCCAGCAGCAGAACTGTCATGAGTTTTTTAAGCTGCATCCCTGCACCCCTGAAATACCCTGTCAGCAACCGGCGGTTTTGAGTGCCGCTGATCCGCTGAAAGCTGTCTTCCCGCGAACCGCCTGCATGCCTGCACCTCGCAGGGGCCGCAGTCGTATCGCCTGCACAAGCCCTGATGTCGCCGAAGTATCGCCTCTTCAGCTGCCAGCCAGCCACTGCAGATACCTGCAGCGGTCTGACCAGCCCGACATACTCAAAGCTTCGCGCTTACCTGAGCGGGTTCAGAAACCTTCACCCGCTCAATCCGCACTTTCTCTCGCTCATGAATCTCCATACGCCAGTGTGCATCTGCCTTTTCAGCCGGCTTGGCTGCTGCCGCATCTGCACTCTGTTCATTTCTTTCCAGTTCTCTGTCCAGCAGGTCTGAGATTCCTGTTCCCCAGGATTCTCGTGAATCTGCCGCAGAATCTGACTCGTCCTCCGACCCGGCAACACTCGGTTTGTCCAGGTTGGATTTGTTTCGCATTGTCTCAAGGAATTCAGGAGAGATGGACTTCGGATCCTGCGGAGGCACATCGCCTGGACGACGCAGAGTCGTAGACAATTTGCCAAGGTTTGCTGCCAGAGCCACAGCCTTTGACTGTTCGGGTGTCACCAGCAGCGTCAGATTCCGAGCCTTGTTCTCCTGAGTCATGTCAGAACCATAGATGTAATTGTCGATCGCGAAGACTTCCACGAACTCCAGTACCGTGATTGTCTTCTGATTGCTGCTGCCTTCAGGTCGGTAAGTCAGCAGCAGGTCAATTCGATTGCCCGGAGTCAGCATTCCGCTGTGAGTGGTCGTTTCGTCACAGGGGATCGTGGCTGCCGACATGCCTTCCGGCAGATTGGCAATCGCTCCAAACTGCCCTTTGTCTCCCAGTTTGTTGGTCAGAATCCATTCCCCGGCATTTGCCGGCCGTTTCAAAGAACGCTGCTCGAGTTCTTCCATTGAAATTACCGCGAACTGGGGAACAAGGTTCTCCGGAACGCTGACGAAATGAACGTTGGATTCATTCAGAGGGACTCCTGCCGGGATATCCAGCCTTGCAGCAATGATTTCCCGCACCGGTTCTTTCTGAGTGTCTCCTTTGTTCAGCAGCTGGCGAATACCCAGCATCGAAATCAGGCCACAGCCAATAGCTACAGCCAGCATGATCAAACTTTGTGGTTTCATGGCAGTTACATTTTCTGAGCGTCCGCTGGAGCCGACAGCGACGGAGAACTTTGACCGGGTTCAGCCAGTCTTTTGTTCTGCCGTTACAACCACCAGATCCCGTTCAGACGCTACAGCCATCACCAGCATCATTTTCGGCATAGCGAATTCCCTGCTTCACCGAATGCTGCAAGGATTGTCTAAAGTCAGGTACTTCCTTGTCCTGTGAAGAAAACCGGCTCGCCAGAAACGACGGCCGGTGCAGACAGTTTTCAGCAGATTTTGCCGATCAATGCGGCAAGAGTTCGATCAGATCAGATCATGTTCTGGTAGCAGAAATACCCAATTGTGCCGATGCAGATTGGAATGCCATAAGGCAGCAGCAGCATTCGAGGCTTGCGTTCGGCGGCAATGGCCGACAGTTTCTCGGGGTTGCGGATCGACAGCCACTCGCTCAGGATCAGCAGAAACTGCTGGTAGTGGTGTCCGGTACGTCGGCGATAAAGAACCATCAGAACGGCCATAAATGCGCCAATTACTGCGGAAACAGCGAAGGCTGCCAGTGTTATTTGCCAGCCCATCCACGCGCCGATACCCGCCATCAGCTTGACATCGCCAGCACCCATGCCACCCACAGAATACAATGGCAGCAATGTCAGCAGGCCAACACACATGCCCAGCAGGCCGGCCGTCAGTCCGGGGACACCGCCGATCGCCGTTGAATAGGCCAGTCCGGCCAGTACCATCGGGAATGTGATCCAGTTGGGAACCTTCAGGTCGCGACCATCAATCCAGGCGGCGAGGATAAGAACGAGGGAGACCAGCCGGACAGGCCAGTTTTCCAGTATTAATTCAGTGAAAGTCATGGTTGGGGTGTCCTGCAGTCAGGGGTGAAAAAGGGGGCGTTTTTCCGAGTGTCTTAACGTTTGTCAGTGAGCCGGAGGCAGGGGCCAGGGAATACTGCAAAGTATTCCCTGAACCTGAACCCCGTCACCAGGATACGGGTGGTATCACTGGAGCGATGTGGCGACAGCGTTGAACTTCGTGTTGGCGACTGTACCGATCGAGGTGACTGCAGTGATGCAGACCACCACAATCAGTGCCAGCATGACAGCGTATTCCACAGCTGTCGGGCCATCTTCAGAAACCAGAAATCTTTTGACGCCTGCAGCAAACTTCATCATTGTACTTTCCTCGCAAAATCGGCCCTCTTCAGGGCCATCAGCTTCACGACAGTTGCCTGTCACTTCGGAAACGCTGACCTTCAGCGTTTCGCATTTACAGACACAGCACCAGGCACTCACAAATGGCCGGTGCTAATGCTTTGAACTGCACCATTGAAGCTAGGTCAGGAAACATCTGCGTCAAAAAAAAACTGCGGGTTTTCGGACAGTCGGAAAACATGGATGGGAGATTCCGCATGTAATGGAGTGTTGCTGGAAGGGATCGAAAACGCGAAAAAC
>Ga0172373_10002306_pt1 | contig 29498 bp, 29 predicted proteins | sample Lak10m_2_FD_114546 | JGI IMG/M metagenome (GOLD analysis project Ga0172373, IMG submission 114546) | Freshwater microbial communities from Kabuno Bay, South-Kivu, Congo - kab_092012_10m | ecosystem: Environmental > Aquatic > Freshwater > Lake | place: Democratic Republic of the Congo...
CGAACGTTTCGCAATAAAAGCCGATGCTTTTTCAGCGACAAAGGTCTTTTTGCTTACTTTTTTGACCAGAAAAAAGTAAGAAAACCCACCTCCGTTTCGCAAAGCGAAACACCTCCCACCCCAAAATCAAAACAACCCTCCCCTCATTTCACCAAACCTTTCTTCACTTCAAAAACGAAAAAAAGTATCTTTACAAAAAAAACACCCCTATGAAAAACTACATCTACACCGTTACAGACCGTTTCATCAACTACGTTCAAATCGACACAACTGCCGACCCGACATCCACCTCTTTCCCTTCCTCCGAAAAACAAAAAGACCTAGCCCGCATCCTCGTCCAAGAACTTCAAGAAATGGGAATATCCGATGCCGAAATGGACCAACATGGCTACGTCTACGCTACCATAGAAAGCAATTCACCAAAAGAAAATACCCCAACCATTTGTTTTTGCGCGCACATGGATACAGCTCCAGATTGTAGCGGAACAAACGTTAAACCGATTATTCACCGAAATTACGACGGATCTCCAATCGTATTGCCAGACGATAACACACAAATCATCACGACGGAAAAACACAAATACCTAAAAGAAAAAATCGGCGATGACATCATCACTGCCAGCGGACTAACCTTATTAGGTGCAGACGACAAAGCAGGTGTTGCAATTATCATGGATTTCGCGCACTACCTTGTTAGCCATCCAGAAGTAAAACACGGAAAAATCCGTATCCTTTTCACTCCCGACGAAGAAGTTGGACGCGGTGTGGAAGAATTAGACATGCAAAAACTAAATGCAAACTATGGATACACCTTGGATGGCGGGACACTTGGCTCCATCGAAGATGAATCTTTCTCGGCTGACGGTGTATCCATCAAAATCCATGGCATCAGCGCACACCCAGGATATGCTAAAAACAAAATGGTCAATGCAATCAAAGTGGCTTCCGAAATCGTTGCTGCTTTACCAAAAAACGAATGGTCACCAGAAACTACTGAAAAACGCGAAGGTTTCGTACACCCTACATCTATCAAAGGAGAATTAGAATGTACAACGGTTAACTTTATCATACGCGACCACCTGACTTCAAACCTAAAAGTCCACGAGGACAGACTAAAAAACATCGTCGATGAGGTGTTAAAAAACTATCCAGAACTAGAAGTTGAATTTACCATCACAGAGCAGTACCGCAACATGAAAGAGGTTTTAAACACAGTTCCTTTTGTAACAGATTATGCGATTGAAGCTATGAAACGTGTGGGAATCACTTCCGAGGCAACCATCATCCGTGGTGGTACAGACGGCTCTAAACTATCCTTCATGGGACTCCCTTGCCCGAATATCTTCACTGGTGAAATGGCCATACACTCACGCCACGAATACGTAAGTGTTCAAGACATGCAAAAAGCAGTTGCTACGTGTGTGGAACTAATCCAAATCTGGGAGGAGAAAGCGTAATATTTAATCATAATTGTATATCTGTAGGTATATGACATGCTATATACCTACAGATATACAATACATTATTTCTTAATCCCTCTCTTCAAAAACGCTTTATAAACCTCCACATTCGGTTCATACCCTATTGCCTCAGTCAAATCATTACCATCAGCATCAATCATAACATATAAAGGTTGAGACAACTGGCCGTAATGAGTAACTTGATAATCTGACCATTTATTTCCAACAGTCTTAATCATCCCTTGTATCGCTTTGGAATACCTCCATTCAGATTTCGGCAACTTTTCACGATCGTCTACATACAATGAAACTATCACTACTTCATCTTTCAAAATCGGATGTACAGCCTCATTCAACCATACAGTAGACTCCGTACGACGACAATTTGGACAATTATGTCCAGTAAAATCTAATAATAAAGGTTTTCCCTCCAAACGTGCATATTCTTTCGCCTTGTCTAAATCGTGAAAAGTCAACAAACTTCCATCTGCCACCTCGTGCATGAATGGTCTAAATTTCTTGAAGTTCTCACTGACATTAGTTTCTACCTCACCACTATTTCCTTTTACGAAACGGAAATTATCTTCACTGTGCGTTCTTGGAGGTGCCACACCGTCAATCAATCGCAAAGGTGCTCCCCACATACCAGGCAACAAATAAACAGCAAAAATGAAGGCTGACAATGCAAACATGAAACGAGTGACAGTCAATCGCTCCACATTCGAATCATGCGAAAACTTTAATTTCCCTAACAAATAAACACCGATGATAAAGAATATAACTACCCAAACAGCTACGAATAATTCACGTGTCAAAATACCCCAATGGTACGCTAAGTCAATGCCGGATAAAAACTTTAACGCCAATGCCAATTCCAACAACCCTAATACCACTTTCACAGAATTCAACCAACCACCTGATTGCGGCAGACTATTCAACCAACCCGGGAAAATGGCAAATAATGTAAAAGGTAACGCCAATGCAACAGCAAAACCTCCCATACCAATCGCTGGAGCCAACAAAGCTCCATCTGCTGCTGATTCAACCAACAAAGTTCCAATAATCGGTCCTGTACAAGAAAAAGAAACTAAACTTAATGTAAAAGCCATGAAAAAGATTCCAACCAATCCTCCCTTATCTGCATTTCCATCCGCTTTATTTACCCAAGAATTAGGCATCCGAATTTCAAAAGCTCCTAAAAACGAAACTGCAAAAAAGATAAAGATTCCAAAGAAAATCAAATTCATCCAAACATTGGTGGACAAATCATTCAATCCAGTAGGACCCAACAATGCAGTAATCACCAATCCTAAACTTACATAAATTATTATAATGGAGACCCCATACAACAAGGCATTCAATATTCCCCTAGCACGTGTTTTAGATCGTTTTGTAAAAAACGTAACAGTCATTGGAATCATCGGAAATACACATGGCGTCAATAATGCTATCAGTCCACCCCCAAAACCCTTGAAAAATATTATCCAAAGCGCTTCTTTAGGTTTCGTAGTTTTAACAACAACTTTCCCTTTCTTCTCAACGTGCTTTTCTGTCTCTACCGCACGTTCAACAACATTCTCTTTAACTAAACTATCTTTCCCTGACACCAAATTACCTGCCGAACCAGACTCCTGAGGCTCTCGAAGGACTCCAACATATCCAATCGCCTTTACACTCCCCTCTTGCTCAGTCGGCATCAAACACTGAACTGCACATAACTGAAAGTTATAAGTAAACTTAATATCTACTGGTTGATTAGTCAAAAACTCAATCTCCTGCTTGTATACAACTGAATTTTCAATATATAAAGACGTCCCTAAATCATCTTTATGGGTAATCGCTTTTTTACCTTCTATCAAGTTCCCTAACGTCTTATACAATTTAGAAGGTTTAAAAACAAAACTCGTAGGTATCCCTGTATAACTAGCTTTTTCAGGGATATGATGAATTGAATAGATATGCCAATCCTTAACGATATTCGCCTTTGCAACCACATATGCATGCGAAGCATCCTTCTTTTCTAAACTAAAACTCCATGTAATATAATCAGAAAAACTCTCATTCGGTTGACTATACACACGTTGACTTCCAAACAAAGCAAGAAAAAAAAGTACAAAATAAAATAAACGAGTTACCATACTACTATTTTATATAAAAATGAAAAATCCGTTTTGATCGTAAAACAAATCTACTACAAAACGGATTCTAAGAAAAACATCAGGAAAAAAACCTGAACTATTTTATTAAAATTTAACTTCTACAATATGATCAATCGGAATCCAAACACCACCTTTCAAACAAATGTATTTTGCTCCTGTAGCCCAAATTGTTGTCTCAACTCTTTTCGGCCCCTCATCATCATGGAAATAAATCGAAACTTTAGAATGGTAACCATTACCTAATCGCGTAGCTTGTTCCAATTGTTGTCTTAATTCTTCATGCTGTTCAACATCCATCTCTTTGTGAAATGTCATCTTTGAAACCTCCTCTTTTTCGATTGTTTTGTACGCCGAAATTTCCATAACCGTATGATTTAATTCTTTCTATTTTAATTTATGCCGAAAGACATTTCACAAAATTAGAAAATATTACTAAAATATTTAATGCTTATAAGCAAAATTCAATCCTATTTTTCAACAATTTGAACTTTTAATATTTTTTGACTTTGTTCATCTGCAATCGCTTTGCGTGAAACCTTATATCCAACACACCATAAAACGGAAACTGCATCAACAACAACTAAACAAGACTCTCTTGCTGAAGTATATACCTTCGCCTCTGTTAAGACATCGGAAATCAACTTGCTACCTCGCATACCAATTGGAAATATCCTGTCGCCTTTTTCCCAAATTCGAACCGACAATTCACCTTGTATTTTAGTAGCATCTAAATAAATTTCTTCCTTAGTAAAAACACCTGGCAATTCATTAACCTGCTCTTTTACAAGTAAGTAATCAACATTAACCTTGGATAAAACAAACAAAAAACCATCCGATTCTTTGTACACCCTGTATTCCCCACATTCCACCCATTTTCCTTTTTGCGCAGTTCGTATCTTTACTAATTCAGTATATACAGAATAATCCCCTCCAAAACAACGAAGAACTTCTAACCGAACATCCTCTTCCAAAACATCAAAATCTACATACCCCCATAAGTTACTGTTTTTAAATGTATGTATCGCTTTTTCTGCCAAATAAACATTTGTTTTCTGTGTGTCTTGAAAGGTTTTCACAAGTGTCAATACAGCTTCTTTTAAATCTGGAAGTTCAGCATATAAAAATGGCAAAACAATATTCCGAAGACGATTACGTGTATATTTATTAGCATAATTAGAACGATCCTCTCGCCAAGGTAAAGAATAAGCTTTTGCAAAGTGGAGTATTTCACTTTTAGAATAAGACAACAATGGCCGAACATAACGATTGTGATTTTCTAACATACATGACATTCCCAAAATGCCAGATTTACGAGATAAATGCTGAAAAAAAGTCTCCACTTGATCGTCCGAATGTTGTCCAAGTGCCACATAACCTTGTTCATGTTTGGATAATTGCTCTTGGAAAAAAGAATAGCGAATGTTTCTAGCTAGTTCTTGTAAATTACCTCCGTTTTTTCGAATTAATGCAGGAGTATCAACCCGTTTCACATGTATTGGAACCGCTAATTTTTGACATAAAGCACGAACAAATTGCTCATCTCCATCGGATTCTAAACCACGTAAAGAATAATTTACATGCAAAACCTCTAAATCAGTGCAAAACGTTTTTAATGCAACTAACATAACAACAGAGTCTACTCCTCCACTACATCCTACAAACACTTTGTGCGTAGATAAAAAACCCCATTTTTCTTTTATTGAACGTAGTTGCATCACTTGAAAAATTGAAGTATCTTATTGACTTTCACTAAACATTCATCATATTCTTTTTCTGGATCAGACTTCATTGTAATTGCACTACCAACTGCACAAGTCATTATTTTTTTTCGCGCATTATGTAATATGGTTCGTATGACAACATTACAATCAAAATCGCCATTCGGGTAAATAATTCCTATGGATCCAGAATAGATTCCTCTGCGAAAGGATTCGTGTTTTTCTATTAATTCCATAACTCGAACTTTAGGAGCCCCCGTCATAGACCCCATTGGAAAACTTGCCCTCAAAATAGCTTCGAAATTAACGGAAGATTCAATTTCACATCCTATCGTGGTAACTAAATGGTGCAAAGTCTCAAAAGTTTGTAACTCACACAAATGTTCAACTTTTACACTTCCTTTTTGGGCAATCTTTGAAAAATCATTTCGTACCAGATCTGTAATCATCACATTTTCAGAGAGCTCTTTTGTGTCTCCTAACAATGTTTTCTGAAGCTGTTTGTCTTCCTCTTCATTCTCACCTCTTCGTATTGTACCTTTTATGGGCTGAGAAATTAGTTTATTTCCAACTTTCTGAACATAACGCTCTGGACTAAAACATAAAATAGACCAATCTTCCAAGTACATCAACACAGAAAAAGGTGCCTTAGTTTCGTTATAAACAGACCGAAACAATGAAAAAATATCCAAATCAACCACATTTTCAGCGTAAAATTCTTGACAAAAATTCAATTCATAACAATTTCCATATTGAATTTCTGCCTTTACCTGATTTACAGAATTTATATAGACGTCCCTTGTAATACGCGACTTAAATTGTATGGATGGATTTAAATTACTTGGTTCTGCTTCAATAATTCGATGAAATAATTGGACAGCTTCTTGACGTATTGCAGGTGTTTCTTTCCCTTGAATGAATGTAAAATTCGAAAGATCTACCACATAATCTGGAGACCACAATACAACAATCGGAAATTCAACTGCGTCTACATGCTGACTTTTCAAATCCTCCAATTCATTTTTTAAATCATAAGATAGACATGTGAAAATATATTTACCGGCATGCGCATCGATAAAAACTTGCATCCCTGCAAAATCACCTCCATCATCCATAATCCAACGTTCCCCCGAACCAAATACGAGCAACTGTTTATCAGGGAAATAAATAAAATCGTTAGATATTTGCATAAAAGTAAAAAAGGTTATTTCACGATGAAATAACCTTTAAATGATATATTAAAAGAATGAAAAGAGAATAGATTTTTCGAGGCAAACAAAAAATTAAATCCGCAGTTTACATTAGTAAATGAGGAATTTAATTTTGAAGTTGAACGAAGAAAAAACATTTTCTTTTCGTTCGACTAGTTGCGTGGACCTCCAGTATTAACAGGCGCATCCCCATCCGGTGCTGGATTCACATTTCCTTTGATTCGAATAATCTTTGTAGGATCATTCGTAGCATTAGATAAAATGGTAATACTCTTATTAATTGGCCCAGCAATCTTGGTATTATATTTCACAGTAATAACCCCTTTTCCTCCTGGCGGGATAGGCTCTTTTGTATGAGAAGGAACGGTACAATTACATGGAGCAGTTGCTTTTGTAATCAACAAAGGTGCAGTACCAGTATTTGTAAATTCAAACGTACATTCCCCATTGGAACCGTTCTTGATTGTTCCATAATCATGTACTTCTTTCTTGAAGTCTATCTGTGGACCTCCCAATTGCATAAATGAGGTAAGACAGATAAATAATCCTGTTAACAGTAATGGAAAGAATAAAACTCTGTTTTTCATAATTAGTGTTTTCAAAAATTAGTATTCCAAAGATAGATATAAATTACCTAAAAAAATTGTATTTAAGATTTGTTATGATTTCTGTAATCGTAATTGAACCATTTCCAAAATCTCTTTTTTTAATTTGGGATGTTCACTTAGCAACCGTTGATAATAATAACGCATCTTTTGCTCATTTTTGAGATATATATCCGCCGTAGTTGCTGCATTCAATAATAATGCCGCTTTTTGTTCATAGACTGGAAAATAAGTCAATAATGTATCTGTCCAAGAAATAGATAAAGCATACTTTTTCTCCTGCATGAATAGTTGCTGTAGCTTGTCAAGATAAAGCCCCACACGAGGATGTTTAGGATCCAATTGAAAAGCACGTTTGTATCGTGACTCTAATAAATGTATGGTGTGAACAGGTAGTGTATCCACCGTATTATTCATTAATTTCTGATAAGAAATATGTAAGGTATCTTCTAATTCCACTATCTGTTTCTCAACCAATGAAAAGGGAGACAATCCAACATGCATTTTTTTAGATGAATTCGCTTTACGGGTACATCCAAACAGTAACAAAAGACTTATAAAACAAAAAAAATAACGCATCTATTTTCCTTTTTTTATTGCTGGAAAACGCATACGATAATCTACAACTACCAATCCTTTAGAAATATTCCCTAACTTCTTGGTTAATAACTTTCTTTTTAAAACGGATAAATGATCTGTAAATAGAACTCCTTGAATGTGATCATATTCATGCTGAATAATTCTGGCAGCATAACCATCAAAGGTTACCTTTTCATGAAAATTCCATTGTTCATCAAAATAGGAAATCACTACTTTTTCTTTTCGATATACTTCCTCTCGAATCTTAGGAATACTCAAACATCCTTCGTTAAACCCCCACTCTTCTCCTAACTCATCGTGAATAATAGGATTAATAAATACCTTTTTAAAGTCTTTCAAACCTTCTGTTCGAGGGTCTTTCGCATCTTCTTCATCTTCTAAAAATGGTGAGCCATCTACTACAAACAAACGAATTGATTGACCAATTTGAGGAGCAGCTAAACCGACACCTTGTGCATTGTACATCGTTTCAAACATGTTTTCAACTAATAAACCTAACCCTTCAAAAGATTTATCAATTTCAACAGCTTCTTTCTTCAATACAGGATCGCCATAAGCAACTACAGGTAAAATCATATTATTTTTATTTAAAATTCAAAAGTAGAAAGAAACTAGAAGAATGTCAAAAAAATGCAGAATGGAAAAAATAAGACCATGCCACTTAACCTACTTTATGAAATTCACAAAAGTGTATAATTCACTAAGATTAATACTCGGAAATTGAACTTAAATAGGATTGTAACAAAATAGTTGCGCTCACTTCATCTATCAATCCCTTTTCTTGTTTTTTATTTTTACGCATCCCAGACATAGAAATTGCTTGACTAGCCATTTTAGAAGTAAATCGTTCATCATACAAAGTTACATGCAGTTGAGGAAACTCTTTTTTCAAAACATCAAAAAGTATGTGCACATTTTCAGTAATATGTGAAGGCAGATTATTCAAACGCTTCGGCTCCCCTAAAACAATCGTTCCTACGTTTTTTTCCAAAATCAATGTATGTAAATCAGAAATTAAGGACTTACTTTCTATGGTTTTGAAACCACTTGCAATAATATTATTCTCATCAGTAATAGCTACTCCTGTTCGCTTGAGCCCAAAATCTAGCGCTAGAATTCGTTTATTTTTATTCATAGTTGTAACAAAGATAATTAGAATTTAGAAGGAATAATTATTTATTCGCATTGCGTATATTTGTCAAAAAAGTTAACATGAGATCTATCATAGAAAAAGCATGGGAAGATCGCTCCCTCCTATCAGATAAAAGGACTATCGAAGCCATTGAACACGTTATTGAAGAACTAGATAAAGGAATTATTCGTGTTTCAGAACCTCTTGATAACGGTGAATGGATAACCAACGAATGGGTTAAAAAAGCAGTAATATTATATTTCCCAATTCGTCAAATGGAAACAATCGAAGTTGGACCGTTTGAATTTCACGATAAAATGCTTCTGAAAAAAGGATATAAAAATTTAGGCGTACGTGTTGTACCACATGCAATTGCACGTTATGGAGCATTTATTTCCAAGAATGTTATCTTAATGCCTTCCTATGTTAATATCGGCGCATACGTTGACGAAGGAACGATGGTGGATACCTGGGCAACCGTTGGATCATGTGCACAAATCGGGAAAAATGTACATCTCAGTGGAGGTGTTGGGATAGGAGGTGTATTAGAACCTTTACAAGCTAGTCCTGTAATTATAGAGGATAACGCATTTATCGGATCGAGAAGTATCATCGTAGAAGGCGTTAGAGTAGGAAAAGAAGCAGTAATTGGAGCAAATGTCTGCATAACAAAGTCTACAAAAATTATAGATGTAACTGGAGAAACTCCAATGGAAAGTGTAGGATACATTCCGGAAAGAAGCGTTGTAATCCCAGGAAGTTATACAAAAAAATTTCCAGCAGGAGAATTTCAAGTTCCTTGCGCCTTAATCATAGGTAAGCGAAAAGAAAGTACCGACTTAAAAACTTCCCTTAATGATGCTTTAAGAGAACACAACGTTGCTGTATAATCTGCGTCTTGTTAATGATATAAAGCGAAAAAAGAATTATTTATTTGTTAAAAAATTGTTTCTTTGTATTCAATTTAAAAGATTAGTATCGTTTAATTAAAACACAAATACCATGAAATTACGTAATTTAATTATGTTAATTGTAGTACTAACAACTGGTTTTACTGGTTTGTTCGCACAAAATTCAAACCAAGGATTCTCCTGTGGTCATGCTGAAATGCAACAAAAATTATGGGATAAAAATCCTGATGCTTACAAAGAATATCAAAACATCTTAAACAACTTAGATAAGTTTGATACAGAAGTAGATAAAAAACGTGGTACTAAAAAATACATTATTCCTATTGTATTTCATATTCTACACGAAAACGGAGCCGAAAATATTTCCGATGAACAAGTTAAAGATCAAGTTAGAATTTTAAATATCGACTACAACAAAAAAAATGCCGATACTGCAAATGTTCAGCCAGAATTTAGATCTATCATCGCTAATTGTAACTTTGAGTTTCGTCTAGCAACCAAAGACCCTAAAGGAAATTGTACGAACGGTATTAATCACTATTACACTAATCTTACAAACAACGCTGGAGATAACTCTAAAATTAATCAATGGAATAGAGCACAATATTTAAACGTTTGGGTAGTAAAAACAATTGGTAAAGCTGGTGTTGCTGGATATGCGTATTTCCCAACAGGTGCAGTTGGCCCTTTCTTTCAAGGGGATGGTGTAATTATACTTCACAACTATATTGGCTCAATCGGTACATCCAGCGCTTTTAAATCAAGAGCTCTTACACACGAAATTGGACATTATCTTGGACTTGCTCACGTATGGGGTAATAACAACGATCCTGAAGTAAGCTGTGGTGATGATGGTATTTCTGATACACCAAAAACAAAAGGACATAGTAGTTGCGTAAAATCTTCTCTGTCCAACAACCAAACTTGTACAACAGATCTTGTATTTAAATACTCCTTAGATAGTGTTAAAGTGAATTCAGGAATTACAGACCCTACCCCATTGTCCATAACGGATTCTGCATCTTTTTATGCTTTCAAAGCTAATGGAGTTTCTTCAAACACTACCATTGCTAAAAGTTTTGCATTTGCTAATTGGGGTATCGGCGGACAAAAAGCAGACACTGCCTATATAAATCAAACAGGAGCTATTGATTTAACAAAATATTATGAGTTTTCTGTTGAACCAAAAAAAGCTGGTTTATTAAACATAGATCAAATTAAATTTAAATCTTTCAGAGATTCAAATGGTGTAAAATCTTTCGCAGTTCGTTCAAGCTTAGATAATTATTCAACAAACTTACCTTTAGCATCTTCCAATGTGAAAATTGCGCGCTCAACTAAAAATGAAGCGTACATTTTTGCTGACACTACAAAATCCTTCGTTACTACAATTACTACATCCGATAAGTCATTTAAAGATTTAAAAACAAGTCAAAATGTAACTTTTAGAATTTATGGTTGGAATGCTGAAAATACAAACGGAATTTTTGGTTTAGATTCTGTATCTGTTATCGGAAAAACAGGGGCAATCGAAAACATCGAAAATTACATGGAATACTCCTATTGTTCTAACATGTTCACCAATGAACAAGCTAAACTAATGCGCTTAAATCTAGAAAGCGAAATAAGCTCAAGAAATAATCTTTGGTCAGAAGCAAATTTAATAGCTACTGGTGTTAACGATGCTAATCCAATAGTAAAATGTACACCAAAAGCTAATTTCAGAATGACTTTGAAAAAAGATGTTCAAAATACTTCTTCAAACATTTGTGCTGGAACTAGTGTACTATTTTATGACATCTCCGAAAATGCAACAGTTACAAACAGACAGTGGATCTTTGAGAATGGAACTCCTGCAACTTCTACAGAAGCTAATCCTGAGGTAACTTTTGATAAATCTGGTGGACATAACGTAACACTTATTGTTTCCAATGAACAAGGTACAGATACTTTATCCATCAACAATTATGTATTTGTTACAACTTTTGCATCCGAAACAGGATATCTAACAGAGAATTTCGACAAAGGATATTCTTGGGACTGGAAAGTAGAAGACAAAAATGTAAATTCTTCTAGCTTTGGTTTTTCTTCAAAAAATGGGAAGTCCAATGGTGGATGTTTGAAATTAAATAATTACAGAGATATATCTAAGTACCAATCTTACCAAGAAGAGTTCCTTTACTATGAACGCCTTGCAGGAACTAAACATGCAATCATAACACCTGCAATCAATTTAACAACTACGAAAAATGTTAACTTATCGTTTGATTATGCGTTCGCTACCGATGCTTATTATGATTCTTTAATCACAGACCAACTTAATATATATGTATCTAAAGATTGTGGTGAAAATTGGTCACTTAAAAAAACAATCGCAGGACCAAAAGTTACTTCAACATCAATCACTACAAATACATTGTTAACAGCAGGAAATTCTAGTGGTTCAGAATTTGCACCAGAATCGAATGTGTTATGGAAAAATATTTCTATCCCATTAACTGTTAATTCTGCAGATACTAAAACACGAATAAAATTTGAATTCATTCCTTCAAAATACGCTAACAATTTCTACATAGACAATGTAAATATCAATGGTGTACTTCAAATCGAAGAAAGCCCAATTACTAAAATGAATTTGAATATTTATCCTAATCCATTAAATGAAAATCAAAATATTTCTATTAGCTATGAAGCTAACAATGAAAACGTATCCTTTGAATTAATTGATGTTCACGGAAAAGTTATCGCAAAAGAAATTAACACCGTGAAAAATACAACGGTAATACATTCATTTAATCATACAAAATTAACTTCAGGTTGCTATTTTGTTAAAGCTTCACAAGGAGAATTTACTTCTACTTTCAAAGTGGTTGTTTTATAATACTCATCAACACAATAAAAAAAGTGGGATAATCTGTTGATTATCCCACTTTTTTTATTCAAAAATTTAAACCAGTATTATCCGAAAAATGTTTTTTTTTATCAGAACTGAAAACTAAATGTGTTTGCGTATTACAGTTGTTTTAGATCCATCCAAAAGAACAAAAGAAATTAATTGGACAATAATAAATAAATTATTTATCTAATACCATTTTAATATCTGGCTTAAAATAACGTTCAGATTTCAATATCTTTCCATCTTCTCTAAAAATAGGTTTGCCATCTGCATCTAACTTACTCATATTAGATCGCTGAATCTCTTCAAAAACTTCTTCTATTTTATGTTGTAATCCATGTTTTAAAATAGTACCACAAAGTATATATAATTGATCTCCCAAAGCATCTGCAATTTCTACAATATCATTATTGTTCGCAGCCTCTAAATATTCTTCGTTTTCTTCTTTCATTAGCGTATAACGCAATAAAACCTCTTCTTTTGAAAGTGATGTTGTTGGCGAATAATGATTAACGATTCCAAATGCATCATGGAAGTCCTCTACATGTTTAATTATTTTTTTCATCTTATAATAATTTATACTTCTCTTTCAAATAAAAATTCAGATAATTCGACTAACGTTTGTTTCTTGTCAGAAGTAACTGAAATTTCATCCAATGCGCGCAAAGCTGCTCCTTGATAGTAAGTCATTTGTTCACGTGCAAAAGCTAAAACACCTAATGAATCAAACATAGATTTAGCAGTCTCTATTTTCATTTCCTGATTATCCATTAACAACATTTCTTCTACTTGGACAGAAGGATTATGTTGAGCAAGTTCTAATGCTTTTAGTAATAAGAGGGTTTTTTTATTAGCAATTACATCACCCCCTATTTGTTTACCAAATTTTTTAGGATCACCATATAAATCTAAAATATCATCTTGAATCTGAAATGCAATACCTAAATTTTGACCAAACGAGTAAATTAACGCACGATCTTTTTTAGACGCATCCGATACAATTGCTCCAAATGCTAAAGCACAACCTAACAATACTGAAGTTTTTAGACGAATCATTTCAATGTACTCATCGATTGTAACTTGTGAACGAGACTCAAAATCCATATCCAGCTGCTGTCCTTCACATACTTCAACTGCTGTACGATTAAACATTTCTAACAATGCTGGTATATGCTTCGACTCCTGTAAGGCAAGCGCTTGATATGCTTTAATTAATAATACATCCCCAGAAAGAATAGCTATATCCTCATTCCACTTTAAATGTATTGTTTGTTTTCCTCTACGCAATGGCGCTTTATCCATTATATCATCATGGATTAATGAGAAATTATGAAATAATTCTATGGATAAAGAAGCATTTATAGCATTTTCCTTGGGTAACCCAAACATTTCTGACGCCATTAATGTTAATAATGGTCGTATACGCTTACCTCCTATCGCTAGAAAGTACGTTAGCGGTTGATAAAGATTTTGAGGTGAATTAGGGAAACCATGTTTACTTAATTCATTTTCAAAATAAACGGAGTAAGCTGATAAAGTATGCATTAAGAAACTATTGACATTAAATAGGTTCCGTATCCACTTTTTACAAGTGGTTTTGCAATTTCTATTAATTGTTCTTTTGAAATAAAACCATTTCTGTATGCAATTTCTTCTATACAACCTATTTTTAAAGCTTGACGTTCTTCTATTACTTGAACAAATTGTCCTGCTTGCATTAAAGACGGGAACGTTCCTGTATCTAACCAAGCTGTTCCTCTACTCAACATCGAAACTTTTAATTTTTTTCTTCTCAAGTATTCAGAATTAACATCTGTAATCTCGTATTCACCTCTAGCAGAGGGCTCCAAATTTTTAGCGATTTCAATAACCGAATTATCGTAAAAATAAAGTCCTGGAACTGCATAATTTGAACGTGGCTTAACTGGTTTTTCTTCAATAGATAGTGCGTTCATTTGCTCATCAAACTCAACCACACCATACCGTTCAGGATCACTCACGTGATAAGCGTATACTATACCACCATCTGGATGTAGGTTTTCTCTTAGTAATTCATGCATACCCGCACCATAGAAAATATTATCCCCCAATATTAACGCCACACTATCTGAACCAATAAATTGTTCACCAATAACAAATGCTTGCGCTAAACCGTTTGGTTCTGGTTGTTCTGCATACTCAAAAGTACACCCCAAACGACTCCCATCTCCTAATAATCGCTTAAAATGAGGTAAATCATGTGGTGTTGAAATGATTAAAATTTCTTTTATCCCTGCTCCCATCAACACTGATAAAGGATAATAAATCATTGGTTTATCATAGATTGGCATTAATTGTTTGCTAATTGCCAAGGTTAATGGATGTAACCTAGTACCTGAACCTCCTGCTAAAATGATTCCTTTCATAGTATAATACGTATTTATCGTGTTTTAGAACAAGCATCTAAAATATTAAAAAAAAACCATATCCAATTAAATTATGGATATTGATTTAAAATTCCGGTATCAAAGGGTGTCCAGAAACACGCAATTTTATTCGAATACTTTAAGGCACGATTTGTCCATGTATTACACGTACTAAACAAATGATAACAACCTCTTGCATCATAAAATGCATCGTTTCTCCCATAGACCGCATTTGTTGGGATGAAAATTGATTTCCCTTTGTAAGTAAGTATACTTCGTTTAATATATCGGACCAACAACGCAAATTCACGCTCATTCATAGATATCTTTTTACAGGTCTTAGAAACCTGAACCGTGTCTAAATAAGTCGTATGTAAAGCCGAAGTACTCAACCCAAACATCGCTTTAAAAGCAGTAGAAAAGGTTAAATCCCCCCAGGTTGGAGTATTTAAATAAAAACCTTTATCCCCCCAACCTAACGCCAATAACTTCCCAATAGTATCCTTGTCTTTTGTATTTGAGTATGGAAAAATAGTTGACCAATCCATTTGTTTTGTTTTAACAGGTACGACAATATCTGTATGAACTCCATTGGATTTTATAAATACCGTGATGTTTCCTTTTTTGGAAATACTTTTATTTACAGGAATACGTCCACAAACATAAGCAAGACAAAAATAGAAAATGATAAAAAATAGCAAACTAACACCCAGAGTAAAAAGTATTTTAAAACTATTTTTCATCGATGCTTAATATTTGTTGAAGAAGTGTTTTTCAACATCAAACGTAGATTTCACGCCAACTAAATGATATTCTTCTTGCAACCATTTTTCCGCGTATATCCTCCCTTTTTGTTTTAATTCTAATAAAAACTCCCAAGAAGTATTCATTTTACTTGAATGCTTCATATGTCCCAAAGCTTCATGTGCGGAAATTGAATGCACAAAAATCTCCCTTGCATTTTTACCATCTTTCAAATCTACTCCTTTTCTAACTAACTCATTCCGATAATGAATTAATTTCATCTCGTTTATCAAGCTACTGTTGAAACAAATCTCTGTGATTCTATCTTCAATATCACGAGCTGTAGTTGGTACATCTGAAATATTAATGGAATTAATTTTTACTAAAAGTAAATCGTGTATTTCCGTATTTTCTATTAATGGAAATAAAGGTGGATTACCCATATATCCCCCATCCCAATAATATTGACCATCAATTTCTACCGCTTGAAATAAATATGGTAAACAAGCAGAAGCTAACACAGCATCTACAGTCATCTCTTCGTTAGAAAAAACTTTCGCTCTATTCGTTTTTACATTCGTAGCACAAACAAATAATCGCTTTTCGTTATAACGTCTTAACTCCTCAAAATCGACTAGATTAGTAAGTATTTCGCGCAAAGGATTAATATTTGCAGGATTCATCTGGTATGGAGACAAAAATTGAGTCATCGCATTAAACATCATGTAACCAGGTGTACTATGCATGTCTCCATTAGAAAACATTGTATCCATAAAGGACGGTTTAAACATCACATTACCCGAAAGAGCAATATCTTTCCAAAGCCTATCTAAAAGCTCCTTTGCTTTCGCTTTACCTCCAATATGTAATCCATAAGCAGTGACAACGGCATTTATTGCACCTGCACTGGTTCCAACCATGCCGTCAGCAACAATCTCATCTACTTCTAATAAACGGTCCAAAACACCCCAAGTAAAAGCACCATGTGCTCCCCCTCCTTGTAATGCAACCCCTACATGTTTTTCTTTCATAATTATTTATTGTGCGGTCCAACCACCATCCACAGGCAGAGCAATACCAGTAATTAAATTTCCAGATTCTGAAGCTAAAAACACAGCTAAACTTCCTAAAGCCTCAACAGAAACGAACTCCTTAACAGCATGTTTTTCCAACATTATCTTGGAAATAACGTCCTCCTCAGGTATTCCATGTGCTAACGCTTGTTCTTTAATCTGTTTTTCTACTAGTGGAGTTTTTACATATCCAGGACAAATTGCATTAACTGTAATTCCAAATGATGCCCCCTCCAAACCAAGAGTTTTAGTCATCCCAACAACGCCATGTTTTGCAGTCACATAGGCTGATTTAAAAGGTGAAGCAACCAAACCATGAGCAGAAGCAATATTAATTATCCTTCCATACCCTCTGGATTTCATACCTTTCCATACCCCTTTAGAAGCATGAAATACAGAATTCAAATTTATATCCATAATTGCATTCCATTTTTCTACTGGAAAATCCTCTATCGGAGAAACAAATTGAATACCAGCATTATTTACTAACACATCGATACAACTAAAATGCGCCTCAACATCATCTATCATTTGATAAATTTGTTCCGCATTGCGTAAATCTGCACCATAAAAATGTGTTTTAACTCCATACGTATTTCCAACTTCCTGTGCTATTTCGGCGCCATTTTCTTCTAATCCATTAAAAGCAATAGCATACCCTGATTTAGCAAATTCTTTTGCAATACCTAAGCCTATTCCACTTGTACTTCCGGTAATTAATACAACCTTCATCCTATCTTTTTAAAAAATTTATAATCGTATCAGATACTAATTTTACTTCTTCTAAATTTAAAGTATGGCCAGCATTTTCAATCACTTCAAATTGACTGTTTTTTATATGGTCAGCCACCGATTTCCCCAAATCTACTGAAAACAAAGCATCTTGTTTACCATGTATAACTAGTGTTTGGGCAGTTATTTTAGTTAAACTAGATCGATAATCATTTCGTGCATGTGTTGCATCCATTAATTTACCTAATGCTTTTGCATCCACCAAATCTGTACGTGCCGCTTTTAAAATATCTATTGGAATTAAGGGATGTGAAAAATAAGATGTGCCAAGTACAAAAGGTAACATGACGTCTAACATCAAACCATACCCACCAAATTCAAGTGCTCTCCTCCATGACAATTCTATCGCTTCGTAATAGGGAGTTTTATGCGCAAATGTGGACATCATACACAATCTTTGTACTCTTTCCGGATGATTTACACCCAGATGCTGCGCAACTAAGCTTCCATAGGACAAGCCTATAAACGTTGCTTTTTCAATAGCAAGCACATCCAAAACAGCTAATACATCCCTAGCATGTTGATCAAAATCGCGTACTTGTCCAGTTTTATCAGATTGACCTTGAAAAATAAAATCTAAAAGTATTATTCGATATCTTGATTCAAAATAAGATGTCATGAACGACCAAGCTACAGTGGACTGCGAAAGTCCATTCAAAAACACAAGGGTCTCTGTAGCAGTTGGATTCCCAGCTACCTCGTAATAAATTGACTTAGCATCTTCGGATGTACAAATCACGAAATAATCTTTTCAACATTCATAATTACAGCCTCACCAACAACAACTTTTTTTTCTTCTTTCGAAAGAATCGTAGTGGAAATGCGTGCTCTATTTTTTTCCAAAACCTCCAACACTTCAAAATTTGCAGTATACACTGTGTCTACATACATAGGCTTCAAAAAATTAACTGATTGACTTAGATAGATGGTACCTTCACCAGGAAACATCGTTCCAAAAACCTTTGAAAAAACACAAGCCCCCAACATTCCATGCATGATTCTTGTCTTAAAAATTGTCTTAGAAGCAAAATCCTCATCTAAATGCACAGGATTATTATCGCCTGTAACTCTAGCAAAATCTGCGACATCTTGTTGACTAAACGAAAAATCTGTTGAAAATGTTTGATTTAAATGTAACTTTTCACTCATAATTCAGTATTTAATTAGATTTGGAAAGTTACAAATAAAAAAGAAAGTTTAACATAGATAAAATTGAATATTTATGCGTAACTTATTAAAAGTAAAAAACTAATTGTTTCACCAGATAAAACTTTGAGTTATGGAGCATAATAACACAACTAAAACCGCCTTAGTAACAGGAGGTTCAAGAGGAATTGGGGCGGCAATATCCCTAGAACTAGGTAAAAAAGAATTCAATGTCGTTGTAAACTATAATACTAAAGTAGATGAAGCGAATGCAATAGTAGAACAAATAAAAAAACAAGGAGGAAATGCAATAGCCATTCAAGCAAATATTGCATTACCTGAAGAAAGTGAGCGTTTGTTTAAAGAAATTGAAGCCATCTATGGCCAAGTAGACATACTTATCAACAATGCAGGTATTACACGAGATAAATCATTTCGCAAAATGCAAAAAACAGAATGGGACGAAGTAATTAATACCAACCTTTCTAGTGCTTACAACACTTCAAATTTGGCTATTCACAAAATGATTGAACAGAAATATGGAAGAATTATAAATATAAGTTCAGTGATAGGTCAATCCGGTGGTTTTGGACAAACAAATTATGCAGCAGCAAAAGCTGGCTTAATTGGCTTCTCTAAATCACTCGCACTTGAAACTGCAAAATATGGAGTAACAGTGAATTGTATATGTCCAGGATTCATTAAAACAGAGATGGTTGCAGCTATGCCACCTGAAGTTTTAGCATCGATTGTTGCAAAAATACCTGCTTCTACATTAGGCTCCCCTGCTGATATTGCAAAAGGTGTTGCTTATTTAATTGACGCTCCATACATCACCGGTCAATGTCTAAATATTAACGGTGGATTATATATGTAAAAAAATAACATAAAAATTAGTGTATTTTTTTGGTAAATCCATTTAAATGGTTGAAATTTGCACAGATAACATTAAAAATAAATAAAAACGATATGAATAACACAAAACAAATTTTAGACACAGTTGTTGAAACTCAAACAAAAGCAATTAATTCTTTTGTTGAAACTGCTAATAAATTTCAAGAAGCTTTGAAATCGGATAATGCTTTCGAAAAATCTACTGAAATTTATAAAAACTGGTGGGAATCACAAATGTCTATTTATAAAAACCTAGCTACTGATAGTAAATTAGATGTTCCTTTTACGAACAATTTTACTACTGATAAAACGGAAGATTTTTATAAAAACATTTATACAAATCAATTAGACGCAATAAAAAAAGCAACTGATTTCAATTTAAATTTATATAATTCTCTTTCAAGTTTTGGTAAATCTACTAACGAAACAAATGAACATTTGTTATATGCAAATAACACATGGAATACGTTGTTCGAATCTTGGACTAAAACGTTAAATACTACTATCGAGTCTTTGACTAAAACTTTACCAAAAGATACTTTCAATGTAGATTTGTTCAAAAATGCAATGAATACAAATGCCTTGTACTATAAATTACAAGAATTTTACCAACCATTATTTAACGCTTTCAACACTAAGAATTATTCAGTAGATACGATCACACAATTATTCGAACCTACGCATTACAAAAAAATTACGGAAGAGCTATTTCAAAACTTTTTTCCTACAAACAATTTAAACTCACTTCTTGAGAACAATACCAAATATGTTCAAAATTTCTTTGAATCTCAAAAAAATACAAACAAAGAATTTCAAGCATATTGGAACACGTTTACAGAAAAATTTCCTCATTTAGTTTCTGGAGATTTTGCTAAATTCAACAACACTTTTAGCACTGTAAATAATTCTTACTCTGATTTGTTCGCTCCTTTAATGAAGTTAGTTTCTAATACAAAAGAAAAAGAAAACATCGAATTAGCGATTACAGCAATTGATAAAGCATCTGTATACAGCACAAAGTTAGCTGAGTTACAATATTTACTTTATACTACTGGTCAAGATGTAGCAAAAGATACAGCAACTCTAGTGTCTGAAAAAGCAACAGATTTAAATTGGACTTCAAGCTTTCAACCTTTCTTCAACGAATGGGTGACTTTAAACGAGAAGCATTATACTAAATTATTTTCTACTGAGGAATTTTCTAAATTAAAAGGTGAATTAACAACTTTGTCTTTAGATATCAAAAAAAATCTTGAATCTCAATTTGAGAACAAAATTGAAACTTTACCTTTAGTTGTAAAATCTGAATTGAATGAATTATACCAAACTATTCACGATTTAAAGAAAACTATTAAAAATTTAGAAAATAAAGTTAATGCTACGGAAAAAGTAGTTGCTCCAAAAACAACAACTTCGACTAAGAAAGTTACTACAGTTTAAATTTTTTTTTAAATTAAAATCGAAAAGGGAAATTTAGGTTTCCCTTTTTTTAGCAAAAAAAAATAATCATGCATTTAAATCAAGCAAATTTACTCCACGAACTGTCGGATAATACATCGAAAATCCTGAAAGGATTTGAAAATCTAAATGAAATTAAAGAAGTGGATATCGCTTCTACTCCAAAAGATATCGTGTATAAGGAGGATAAACTTACGCTTTATCGCTATAATCGCACAAGTAAACCGACGTATAAAACACCAGTTCTTATTGTATATGCCTTGGTGAATACCTATCAAATGTTGGATTTACAGCCAGATAGAAGTTATATAAAAAACCTTTTAGATGCTGGGCTAGACGTTTACCTTATCGATTGGGGAAAACCATCCAAAATGGATAAATACCTTTCCATGGATGATTATATCAATGGATATATAAATAACTGTGTAGATTTTGTAAGAACTGAAAACAAGGTTGAGAAAATCAATATACTTAGTATTTGTCAAGGTGGTACGTTCAGTGTAATATACGCTGCATTACATCCTGAAAAAATCAAAAATTTGGTTACTCATGTTACACCAATTGATTTTGAAACGAATGATGGTTTATTATTCCGTTGGAGTAAAGACATGGACTTCAAAAGTTTAGTGGATGGATTTGATGGGTTAATCCCTGGTTCTTTTCTAAATGATGGTTTTGATATGCTTAAACCTATGATGAAAGTACAAAAATCATCGGGACTACTAAATGCCATGGAAGATAAAACCAAATTATTGAATTTTCTACGCATGGAAAAATGGATTGCTGAAAGTCCAGATCAAGCTGGTGCATGTTTTCTTCAATTCATGGAAGATCTTTACCAACAAAATAAATTAATTAAAGGAGAGTTAGTTATTGGCGATAAAAAAGTTAATCTAAAAAACCTAACCATGCCACTAATGAATATTTATGCAGTGCACGATCATTTAGTTCCACCATCTGCAACAATACCTTTAAATGATTATGTTGGTTCTAAAGATAAAAGCATTTATAAATTTGAAGGAGGTCACATCGGAGTATTTGTTGGAGGGAAATCTCAAAAAGAATTATCTCCTGCGGTTACAGCTTGGTTAAAAGAGCGAGATTAATTTAAAATACCTACAATAAAAAAGGAGCGAAATTCGCTCCTTTTTTTATGCTTCAAATACATCTATTCCACCGTAACGGATTTAGCTAAGTTTCTAGGTTGATCTACGTTACAACCTCTCATCACAGCAATGTGATAAGACAATAATTGTAAAGGAACAGTTGCTAATAACGGCACCAAATGTTCATCTGTATCCGGAATCTCAATCACGTGATCTGCCATCGCTTTAACTTGGATATCGCCTTCTGTTACAATCGCAACAATTTTACCTTTACGGGCTTTTACCTCTTGAATGTTACTAACGACCTTTTCATACGAGGTACCCTTAGTAGCAATAACAAAAACTGGCATTTCTGCGTCAATAAGTGCAATTGGCCCATGCTTCATTTCAGCAGCTGGATACCCTTCCGCATGGATATATGAAATTTCTTTTAATTTAAGAGCACCTTCTAAAGCAACAGGAAAAGAACTTCCCCTTCCTAAATAAAGTGCATTAGCTGAATCTTTATAATGAGATGCTATTTCTTTAATTGCAGCATCTTTCTCTAATACTCGCTTAATTTTTTCAGGAATTGCCTCAAGTTCTGATAGTAGTGTTCGGAACCTAAGTCTACTTAAAGAATCTTTTTTATACGCTAAACGCAGAGCTAATAAAGTCAATACAGTAACTTGAGATGTAAAAGCTTTAGTGGATGCAACGCCAATCTCTGGACCAGCATGTGTATAAGATCCTGCATCTGTAATACGAGATATAGAAGACCCAACTACATTACAAATTCCAAAAATTGTTGCTCCTCTAGATTTTGCAATTTCCAAAGCTGCGAGAGTATCTGCAGTTTCTCCTGACTGGGAAACTGCTATTACAATATCTCCTTCACCAATAATCGGATTTCTATATCTAAATTCACTCGCATACTCAACCTCCACATTAATTCGAGCTAAATCTTCAATTAAATATTCACCAACCTGACAAGCATGCCATGAGGTACCACACGCAACAAATACAATACGTTTTGCATTTAATATGCGTTTCTCATAATCTTTAAACCCTCCCAAAGAAACAAACCCTTCCGCTGCATTTAATCTTCCTCTAAAACAATCATGAATGGATCTTGGTTGTTCAAAAATTTCCTTCATCATGAAATGTTCATACCCTCCTTTTTCCAATGCTTCTAATTGAAGCTCTAATTCCTGAATGTAAGGTGCTTTCTCTTGATTATTAATGTTCGTGATTCGAAGACCATCTTGAATATCTACCACTGCGATTTCTTCATCATTTAGGTAAACCACCTGATTAGTATATTCAACAATAGGTGTAGCATCTGAAGCCAAGAAAAATTCATTATCCTCCCCTATTCCAACTACTAATGGACTACTTTTTCTAGCTGCAATAAGTTGCGTAGGATTATCAACCGAAATAACAACTAATGCATAAGCACCTACAACACTTTGTAAAGCTTGTCGAACAGACTCAACAAGGGTAGTATTTTCTGTTTTTTGAATATCGTCAATTAAATGAACTAATACCTCTGTATCTGTTTCACTTTTAAAAACATATCCTCTTTTTATCAACTCTTGTTTTAAAATTTCATAATTCTCAATAATACCATTGTGAATTACAGCGATACGCTTATCCATAGAGTAATGTGGATGAGAATTGGTATCATTCGGCTCACCATGCGTAGCCCAACGTGTATGTCCAATTCCAACGTTTCCATGAATATTTTGTCCTTCAGCAAAAGCGACTAGATTAGCAACTTTTCCTTGTTTTTTATATAAGTTTAAATCTTCACCATCCAATAAAGCTATACCTGCACTATCATATCCTCTGTATTCCAAACGCATTAATCCTTTAATCAAAACTGGATATGCTTCTTTCTTACCGATATAAGCTACAATTCCACACATATTCTTGAAATTTAAAAAGTTGAATATTTAATTAATAATCTTGGTTTTTCTTTAGAAAGCGCTTTTGGACCAATAAAATGGACTCTTTCGGCACTTAAACTAAAAAATTTTGGAGAAATAACTAAAGCATTATTTAATCTCTTTCCAGTTATTACCTGCTGTAAATGATCACGTAAATCTACCACATAACCTTGATATGTTGTGTCGATAGCCCCACTCGCAATAGAACGCAACGATGGATCTGTTGAGGAATTTGGAATAGATACATATAATTCATTACTCAAACCATAAAGATTTGCACTCGTATAATCTACAGGTAAAATCAATTTTGCATAATGCACAACTGAATTCGTTGGAATACTCTTAATCGATGGCAAATAAACTGTTCCACGTACATGGTTTGCTTGCGCATAAAAATCTTTCTGATCCGTAATTTCTGTATTGACTAACTTTTCAACGTCTGTACCAGCATAATCACACTCCACATGGTTAAATCGAACGCCACTCGCATTCAATTCGAAATAAAATTTTTTGTATTCACTTGGTGTATGGTAGTATATGGTTAAGACTGGAGGATATGAAAATGACATCACACCACCTGATCCAATTGCTTGATTATTATTGAAAACTTTAACCTGCAATCCTTTAAAATAGGAAAGGAATTTTTCCATAGATTCAAAATTAGTTGCATTATTTTTGGAATCTGTAATAAATCGACGCGCCAGTGCAGTGTCTAGAGAAAGACGAATATTATCGCGTATGGTATCGATCACTTTATCTCCCAATTTTTCAGCAAATTTATATCCGTATGGTTTGGGAGTTTGCTTTGCACTTGAAGGGTTAACCAAATTAGTTGATTTGGTAGTAACCGTTGATTTAGTAGTGTAAGATCCCTGAGTAGATAAATCTTGAGTAATTTCATACACCTCAAAATTTTGCTCATCTAATTTTCCGTAATAATCAGAAAATCGCATCCCTAAAATCAAAGAATCAACAACTATTTTCGCATCACCGAAATCTGGATTTACAGCAGAAATTCTGGCTTGAGCGTAAAATCCTGCATCATATTTACCAAAAACAGGGTCTACGTAGGACCCTAATAAAAGATAAGAAGGATTAGTGGAATTTACAGTATCCACATAGATAGAACCTACTTTTAAGGAAAAAGTATCTACGCTTCCAAAAGCATCTTCTTCTTTATTCAGTAAATTTAAACCAGTAGAGGAAATTTCTTTTTTACAGGAATTCAAGAATAAACATGCAAGTATTAGAAATAAAAATCGTTTCAAAACACTTCAAATTATGCTAAAACTTCATCCTCGATTACACGATCAAAAAATTCAGACAATGCTTTAACTTGATGCTCCTCGGGAGAATAAGCCAACTTCATACATGAAGCTTCGTCAAACAATTTGGTAGAATTTTCATCTAGCACCTCACTACCAACTGTTACTCCATCTGCAAATTTCAAAACAGTCTGCATTACATTGAAATAACTAGGATCTTTAACCCCATCCGTTACATCGGAATCAAAACCATCAAACGCTAATTTTTCTGAAAAACGACTATCCCAAGGAGTCTTAAAACCGTTGTCGTACAAACTCACCACTACCTTTGTATCAGCAAAATGAGGATCTTTGTTATAATTCTTTTTGATATATAATGGCATTAAAGAAGACATCCAACCATGGCAGTGAATAACATCTGGTTGCCATCCTAATTTTTTCACTGTTTCTAGAACACCACGACAGAAAAACATAGAACGCTCATCATTATCTACAAACATACTACCATCTTCCTCTGTAATTGTATTCTTTCTTTTAAAATACTCTTCATTATCAATAAAATACACCTGCATTCTTGCCGTTGGAATAGATGCTACTTTGATAATTAAAGGATGATCTTTATCATCAATTATTAAATTCATTCCAGACAAACGAATTACTTCATGTAATTGATGTCTACGCTCATTAATTCCACCAAATTTTGGAGTAAAAACGCGAATTTCTTTACCCGCATCTTGAATCCCTTGCGGTAACTTTCTTGCTGTGTGCGATAATTCTGTTTTAGGTAAAAACGGGGTGATTTCTTGTGATACAAAAAGTATTCTTTTTTTCTCCATGGGAAGTATAAATATATATAGTAAGCAAAATTACAAAAAAAATACCAAATCTTATTAAAAAAGAATAGTTTTGTCATAGACTAACACTAACAAACTCATTGTGATTATAGCATATTCACTTGCAGATTTACAAACTGCTATTCAAAGAAACATACGTTCTGGCAACACGATTGGATTAGTACCAACGATGGGAGCACTTCATGAAGGTCATGCCTCTCTTGTTCGGACTGCAAAAAAAACAAGTGACTTTGTTGTTGTTACGGTATTTATTAACCCAACGCAATTTAATAATACTGCAGATTTAAGCAACTACCCAAAAACGGAAGAAAAGGACATTGAACTCTTAAAAACACTTGATTGCGACCTCGTGTTTTTCCCCTCTTTCGACGAAATATATGCTGAAGACTACCATTTCCCTGGTATTAACCTTGGATTTTTAGATAAAACCATGGAAGGTGAATTACGCCCTGGCCATTTTCAAGGTGTTTGTCAAGTTGTATATCGACTATTTCAACTAATAATGCCGCAAAAAGCATATTTTGGTTTAAAAGATTTTCAACAAGTTTCAGTCATCCAATTCATGGTGAAACATTTTAACTTACCCATCGAAATTATACCTTGTGAAACCCGTAGAAATGAAAAAGGTCTTGCATTAAGTAGTAGAAACTTACGTTTGACCGAAACTCAAAAAACAGAAGCTTTGGTTTTGTATGAAACATTAATCGAAGCACGATCAAACGCACAAAAATTAACCCCTACACAAACCAAGTCGATCGCAGCGTCATACATTGAAAAAAGTCCGCTACGCTTGGAATATGTTGAAATTGTGAACCCAATAACCCTTGAAAATCTTTCAGACGAATGGTGTACAAGTGCACGTATGTGTATCGTTGTTTACGCTGGTGAAATTCGACTAATTGACAACATGCAAATCCGAGAATAATTTCGGTTTTATGATTAACTCCTGGTATTTATTGTAAATTTGCGTCGCAATAGAAAAGAATTATGTTGATTGAAGTTGTAAAATCCAAAATACATCGTGTACGCGTTACGCAAGCAGATTTAAACTATATCGGAAGCATTACCATTGATGAAGCCTTGATGAATGCATCCAACATCATAGAAGGCGAAAAAGTTCAAATCGTAAACATTAACAACGGTGAGCGTTTCGAAACCTATGTAATAAAAGGGGATGCAAACAGTGGTACTATTTGCCTCAATGGTCCAGCAGCTAGACGTGTAGCAGTTGGCGATGCTATTATTATTATAGGATATGGATACATGGATTTTGAAGAAGCGAAAAAATTCAAACCATCCCTCGTTTTCCCTAACGAAGAAACGAACCTGATCGATTAACCGATGAAATCGATTCTTATAAAAATTTTAAAAACAGTATTACCGCTTTTATTCGGCAGCTATGTGATGTATAGCATCTTCGATAAAATGGGTAAAGCAGAAAAGGAAATTTTTTATAAAGCAATTGAGAAAGCAGATTATAAATGGATAATACTATCCATGCTTCTTTCCATACTGGCTTTTGCATCACGCGCATACCGATGGAAATACATGCTAGAACCTTTAGGATACAAAACCTCTTTCTGGAATCGATATCATTCCATGATGATAGGATACATTATCAATCTAACTATCCCTCGCGCTGGAGAAGCATCTCGCTCTGCAATGCTCTACCGTTCAGAAGGTGTGCCATTTACCAAATCATTCGGCACCATTATCGCAGAAAGGGCTGTAGATTTTGTGATGTTGTTAATCGTAGCGGGACTTACAGCACTTCTTGGCATGGATAATTTCTTTCGAATTTTCCATGAAATATCCGTTAAATTTGGAGGAAAACAAACAAATGATCCAAATGCATTTCCTTGGAAATTTGTAGTTTATGGAATATTTATAGCGATCGGAATTGGATTAGGCATCGTAATGAAATATAAACCTACCCTGCGTCAAAAAGTGCTTGGATTTATTAAAGATATTTTTGAAGGATTAGTATCTATTTTCAAGACTAAAAACCCTACTGGATATTTATTTCACACGTTCTTTATTTGGGTTTCCTACATTGGATATTTTGGAATTGCTTTTTTTGCGTTAGAAGAAACCAAAGATTTTCCGTTTAGTGGTATTTTACTTGGATTTATAGCCGGTTCTTTAGGAATTATTTTTACCAATGGAGGCTTAGGAGTTTTTCCCTTGTTGATAGCCATGGTTGTTGAACTCGTACTAAAGGATAAATTACCTGATGCACTTGCCATCGGAAATGCTCTAGGAATGATTATTTGGGCATCACAAACAGTAATGTTAATTATCTTAGGATTACTCTCATTTATATTTTTACCAAAAAATTTCTCTAAAGAAGATGTCAAAAATTGATTTTTTAAAATCTCGAATTGTTTCTCTTGAGGATGCACAACGTAAAATTGATATTTGGAGAATGAAAAACGAAACCATCGTTTTCACCAACGGATGTTTTGACATTTTACATAAAGGACATGTGACTTACCTTGCTAAAGCAGGTGATTTAGGAAACAGACTTGTCGTTGGAGTAAATTCGGACGCATCCGTGCGTCGTCAAGAAAAAGGAGTCGAAAGACCGATCAACCCAGAAGATGCGCGCCAAACGCTTTTAGCAGCATTGACTTTTGTAGATCTTGTCGTCTTATTTGACGGCGATACACCTGAAACATTAATTCAAGCGCTTTTACCTGACGTTCTCGTAAAAGGAGCAGATTACGATCCAAACGAACTAGATAAAACTTCAAAAAAATTCATTGTCGGTTCGGACATAGTTCGGGCACATGGTGGACAAGTAGCTGTTATTGATTTAGAGGAAGGCTTCTCTACTACTGGAATCGTGAAGAAGTTGAGGGGAGGAGAAAGTCCAAAGTAGATAGTCCAAAGTCGAAAGTGGGAAGTCCAAAGTAGATAGTCGAAAGTTGAAAGTCCAAAGTGGTAAGTCCAAAGTAGAAAGTGGGAAGTCCAAAGTAGATAGTCGAAAGTTGAAAGTCCAAAGTGGTAAGTCCAAAGAGGAAAGAGAAATCATGTTTATATAGTTATCTTAACTTTTAACTTTTAACTTTTAACTTTTAACTTTTAACTTTTAACTTTTAACTTTTAACTTTTTATTTATATTTGTAGAAAAAACAAAAG